>Ga0082212_10002078_pt1 | contig 29455 bp, 28 predicted proteins | sample TergutNt197P3_FD_71548 | JGI IMG/M metagenome (GOLD analysis project Ga0082212, IMG submission 71548) | Neocapritermes taracua P3 segment gut microbial communities from Petit-Saut dam, French Guiana - Nt197 P3 | ecosystem: Host-associated > Arthropoda: Insects > Digestive system > Gut ...
GCAGGAACCTCTGCCGTTGTTGCGGTGGGAATTGCCATTTTGGCATACGTGTCCGGAAACGCCATTTTTGCTGATTATCTGAATATTATGTACATTCCAAACATCAGCGAGGTGGTGGTCTTTATTGCCGCGTTGGTGGGCGCGTGCATCGGGTTTTACTGGTTCAACTGTTTTCCTGCCCAAATTTTTATGGGCGATACGGGCAGTTTAACCCTTGGCGGCATCATCGCCGTGTTGTGCATCATTGTGCGTAAAGAACTGTTAATCCCAATTTTATGCGGCGTTTTTCTCATACAGTCACTTTCTGTTATTTTTCAAGTAACCTGTTACAGAGTAACCAAAGTGAACAATTACCGAAAAGCCCAACATATCTCGTGGCTCAAAGCCTATTTCATCTATAAAAAAACGCCGCAGCAATTGGAAGCATTTACCGGAAAACGCATCTTGTTGATGACGCCTTTGCATCATCATTACCAAAAAAAAGGAATGCACGAATCGAAGATCGTTCAGCATTTCATCGTAATTAGCATTTTATTAATAATCATATCATTAGCAACATTAAAAGTAAGATAATATGGCGCCACAAACCAGAACAGGCATGTTTCAAGCCTTATCCAATTTTCAGTTTGCCCGCGACAGAGCGGCAACGTTATCGCAAAACCTCATCCGGCTTCGCAGCGAAAGTTTGCAGGAGCTGCTTTCCGATTTTGAAAACACGGAACACAAATTAGAATTTGTAAAAAACATTGAAGGTGTTGATTTTGTGAACGATTCGAGAGCCACCAACGCCAACGCGGTGTGGTTTGCCTTAGAAAGTATGCACCAGCCCGTCATCTGGATTACTAATATGAACAATGTTGAAACGATTACGGACGATTTGCAGCAGATTATTCAACAAAAAGTGAAAATAGTTGTTATTCAAGGAGTTTACAACACTGCTATGGAAGATTTTTTTAAGAAGATGCACAAAGATGTTTACACGGTGAGCGATTTGGAAGATGCGGTGCGCACGGCATTCTACGCCGGCAGTAGTGACGAAACTGTGCTTTTCGCCCCGGGCGTAGTGAGCGCCGGTATGCACCGCACCTACCGCGAGCGCGGGGAGAGGTTTAAGGAGGCGGTGGCGCAACTGTAAGCATTTTTATAATAGATTAGTAAACAATATGATAGAAACTGTAATGAACCGTCATTGCGTCCCGAATCGTCATTGCGGGTCAAGCCCGCAATGACGGTGCAGAAGCTCGCAATGACATACAATAAACGAACTGTTAAATTTTGAAAATGAATTCACTAAAACCTAAACATTTATGCCCACCTTCAAAGAAAAAGCCCCAAGAAACCGAACCCTCGCACTAACCCAAGAGGAATACGACTTTTTTTTAAAGAAGCTAGCAAATTTTAAAGATAACAACCGGATAGAAGTTGGTGAAATTATTAACAAAACCATTCATAATGATTTATTTGCGGTTATTGATTTGTTGCCGAAACAGTTTGCCGATTTAATTATTATAGACCCACCCTATAATTTAACAAAGGATTTCAACGGCTTTACCTTTAAATCGTCATCACAAAACGAATATTTGGATTATCTGCGCTCGTGGTTTCCGAAAATTGTATCGTTGTTGAAACCCACCGGTTCTTTGTATTTGTGTGGCGATTGGAAATGTACGGCGGCGTTGCATCAGGTAATGGAGGAAAACTTAACGGTGCTCAATCGCATTACCTGGCAGCGGGAAAAGGGAAGAGGTGCGTTAAGCAATTGGAAAAACGGAATGGAAGATATTTGGTTTGGCGTGAAAGATGCTAAAAACTACTATTTTAATGTTGAGGCTGTGAAGCAAAAACGAAAAGTGCTGGCGCCTTACCGAGAAAACGGCAAACCTAAAGATTGGGAAGAAACCGAAGAGGGCAATTTCCGATTAACCTACCCTTCCAATTTTTGGGACGACATTAGTATTCCCTATTGGTCTATGCCTGAAAACACCGACCATCCCACACAAAAACCGGAAAAATTGATTGCCAAGTTGATATTAGCCTCGTGCCCCGAAACCGGCATGGTATTCGATCCTTTTTTGGGTTCGGGCACTACTTCTGTGGTTGCCAAAAAATTGGGCAGACAGTTTTGCGGCATTGAAATGAACGCCGAATACGCCTGCTGGGCAGAGAAAAGGCTACAAATGGCAACGCTCGACAAGAGCATTCAGGGTTATACTAATGGCATTTTTTGGGAACGGAATACGCGGGCGGTGTGAGGTGAGAGGTGTGAGGTGAGAGGTGTGAAGGAGAAAAGGAGAAAGGAGAAGAGGCAAAACTAAAATGCAATTAATACTAAAACAAAAAACAAAAGAATAAATGAGTATTGTAACTTGTAACTAACTAAAAAAAACAAAAAATGTCCAAAATTCAAAACACAGAAAAAATTTCCATTGTTGAAACAAACAACCTTTATGAATTTTCAAGAGAATTAATTCTCAATTCTCGCAAACTCGTTTATCACACTGCCAATTTTGCAATGGTGGAAACCTATTGGCGCATAGGTGCAAAAATTGTTGAAGAGCAAGGTGGAGCCGAACGATCGAAATACGGAGACAGACTTATAGCAAGTTTATCAGAAAAATTGACTGCAGAATTTGGAAAGGGGTTTGATAAAACAAATTTAGGAAGAATGCGTCAATTTTACTTGACATTCCAAAATGTTGACGCACTGCGTCAACAATTGAGTTGGTCGCATTACCGCTCACTTATTCGTGTGGAAAATCCGAAAGCCCGTGAAATTTACATGAATGAAGCCGCTAATAATCAATGGAGTACTCGTTTTCTTGACCAACAAGTTGATAAACATTCTTGCGAGCGGCTGATTTCTACACACAAAGAAGCCATAAACGAACTCAATATTGAGAATGAAAAACAATTAATGGTAAATCAACAAGATTATCTTTTGCGCGACCCTGTTTTGTTGGATTTTTACAATTTGCAAGAAAATCCAAAATACAAAGAGAGCAATATTGAACAAGCAATAATTGATAATTTGCAAAGATTTTTATTGGAACTTGGCAAAGGATTTTCGTTTGTATCTCGTCAACAACGAATTAACACAGAGTTTTCGCACTATTATATAGATTTGGTTTTTTACAACTACATTCTGAAATGTTTTGTACTCGTTGATTTAAAAATAGGAAAACTTACGCATCAAGATGTCGGACAAATGGATATGTATGTGCGAATGTACGACAAACTGAAACGTACCGAAGGCGACAATCCTACAATCGGGATTATACTTTGCGAAGAAAAAGACCGTGCAGAAGTCAAATTTTCAGTTTTGAATGACAACGAACAATTATTCGCCACGAAATACAAGTTATACATTCCAACCGAAGAAGAACTGATAAAGGAAATTGCACAAATTCGTTCTTTAATGAGTGGAGATTAAAAAATCCAAACAAATTTTGAAAATAAATTTGGTGCGAAACTGAGGTAACAGATTTATTTTGTTACAAATGTTTTCAAACAAATATTGTGTTTCTGTGCATATTTAGGAATTGTGTGCTATGTGAAACGGTGTGTCGTGCTGAGAGAAATTTTGAATTATGTTGAAGAAAAACCAAATTGAACTGACAGAAGAGATAATTGAGACTGCATACAAATTGCTAATTCATAAACTTGCCTATGGTGGATTGACTGCAAGAAATGAGAGTGCTTTTCAGTTTGAGTTTGGAAGTATTTTAAAGACATTAGGGCAACTGTATGAATTTAGACTTGTTGACAAGTTTCATCTTGAATTTGAAACTTACATTCCGCTTAATGAGACAAGTGTAAAAAGTAAATCGGACAGGGCAAGAATTGACTTGCTGATAAAATACCAAGATAATGATAGTCTGACAAAAGCAGCAATTGAATTAAAATTTTTTAAAAAGAAGAACCATAGAGAACCTAATAACCGTTATGACGTATTCAAAGATATATCAAATCTTGAATTATATAAAAGTAATGGTATAGACCTTTGTTACTTTATTCTTGCCACAGACCATACACACTATTGTTATCAGGACAATTATTCGATAGACACAGCAGACTTTGATTTTCGACACAAACAAAAATATACAGCGGGAAAGATATTGCAATATAAGACTGAGAAGCCTTATGGAAAAGATATCGCTCTTAGACAAAATTATACTTTTATATGGGATAAAATAAATGAACTTTATTTTTTGAAATTAAAAATATGACAAATACAGCACATTTAGAAGAGAAGCAGATTACTTCTAATGTTTTTTGTAACGAATTTCATTGCGAAAAAGAGAAAAATAAATGAGAATAGAAAAAATTACCAATAACAAAAAGCAATACCTTGACTTGTTGCTATTAGCAGACGAGCAAGAGAATATGATTGACAAATATTTGGAAGATGGCGATATGTTTGCACTATACGATGCCGACTTGAAGACTGTTTGCGTTGTTGTAGCAATAGACGGCGAAACTTGTGAATTGAAAAACATAGCAACATACAAAAAATATCAAGGTAAAGGATATGCTAAGGCGCTGATAAAATTTGTTTCCGATTTTTACAAAAACGACTATAAAACAATGCTCGTCGGAACAGGCGAAGTGCCGACAATATTATCATTTTATGAAAGTTGCGGATTTGAGAAATCGCATATTGTTAAGAATTTTTTTACCGATAATTATGACCATCCAATGTTTGAAGAAGGAATACAACTTATTGATATGGTTTATCTGAAAAAAAAATTATAAATGCCTGTTGCCTTAATTAAGAAATTTCACCCGCTGTAAAAATTTGGGCGACTTGTCGAAGCGTTTGATAAAACTCATTTCCGCATATCCTGTTTCAAAAAACAGATTGCGGGAAATGTATGTTCGATTTAGTACAAATGACAATCCGACAGACCAACTATCGGCATTGTATCCAGCTGATACTCTTGGAAATACGTTTGGCGATATTTTGATTTTTTCTATATTGAAGTTTTCGCCTCCAACATTTAAACCTGCCGACATTCCTGTGGCTACGAAAAAATCTTTTTTGATAATCCACGAATAAACATATCCGCCACTCAAATTGAGTTGATAATTATTCAATCTGTTTTCTTCATTGATTGCGAGTGAAGTTTCCGCAGATACGTGATTATAGTAAAATCCTCCGCCAAGTTGGAAACTTCCCGCCGATTTCAACTGACGTTCGCTTTGCTTGAATGCTGCTCGATATGAGAATTTTTTATTGTTGAATATATATTGTCCTGACAAACTGTATTGAGCAAGTTTTATATCAGGATACAAAATGATTTCATCGTCTTTTTGAGAATAAAATCCTTTATAATTTTTAAAAAACATGTCAAAAATAAATTTTCGACCATAAAAATGACTTTGAAAATCCAACATTTTCGTTTTGCCAAAATCTGGATTTCTCATAAAATTGAACCTAATTCCACCTTTAAGAGAAAAATGTTTATACGAAACAGATAATGCAAGACCGACAGGAATATTTGGCATATAAGTAGTTGAAACATTATCAATTTTATGAGTAAGCATTGTAAATTGATAAAATGAACTGACACCGATAGAAAAATCCTGCTCAAAAGGCGCTATGTAAGCACTATCAATTTGTGCGCTACCAATGTGCGGAAATAATGCAAAAAGAACAAATATGATTTTTATTATTTTACAATTCATGTTTGGAATTGGTAAATTAGTACAGATAAACGCAAACTTTTAATTAATCGCCAGATTGCTTCGTTCCTCGCAATGACGCATTGCTTTTGGCTTTCGCGTCATTGCGAGGAACGAAGCAATCCAAAAATAGTTGTTTTCTACAAATTGTGATTTTCTTTTACCTTTTTTCCAATCACTTTGCTTGCCCATTTCGGAAAAGCGCGATACCATCTAAACATTATTTTTGAGTCGTTTCCTACATACGAACGAACTTTATTTTGCTCTACTTCCTTAATAATAATATCGGCTGCCTCAGTAGGAGATAAAACTCCTTTTGGGATTTCGGCACAATCCGAAGCATTTACGCCGTCATCTTTTCCCAAACCGGAATTTGCTTTGATGTCGGTAAAAATAGCGCCGGGAAAAACAGTAGTTACACGTACGTTTGTTCCGTCTAATTCAGATGCTAAACTTTCGGTCAATATTTTCACCGCCGCTTTTGAAGCGCCATATACAGCTTGTCCCGGAACAGGCAAAAATCCGCCCATGCTCGATATATCTACAATACATGCTTCGGGACGAGTCAACAAATGTGGCAAAAACGCTTTTATCATGTAAAGCGTTCCGAAAAAATTAATATCAAAAACTCTTTTGATAGTTGAATAATCGGTATTTTCCAACGTAGTAAAAGGCTGAATTACACCGGCATTATTAATAATACCGTCCACTTGACCGAACGTAGCAATAGTGTTGTCCACTATCTCTTCAATCAAATTTTTGTTTGTTATATCTACAACGACAGGTGCAAATCGTGAATTCAATTCACCAGCCAACTTAAACGTTTCCTGCAAAGCAGATTCGTTAATGTCAAATGCGATAACGTTATTTTCTCTTCTCAAAAGATTCAACACTAATTCGCGCCCTAATCCGTTTCCACCGCCGGTAACAATGATTGTTTTATTTGATAAATTCATGACTTTAAATTTTATATTAAAATTATTGTACAAATGCTTGTGTCGTGTTCAAAAAATTACTCAAGTGATGATTTTGGGTACTGAAGTGCGAAATGAAAGGACTGTACTGTTAGCGGTTTGCACCTAACAAAATGATGTGCGTCTTTTTGCCTCATAAACATTTCGGATGTTGCAAATTTTTACTACTTTTGCAACTTCATAAAAATTGTAAATTATAGAATAAATATGTTCGAAAGTTTAAGTGAAAGACTCGACCGCTCGTTTAAGATTTTAAAAGGGCAAGGTAGAATAACCGAAATAAATGTAGCCGAAACGCTTAAAGAAGTGCGCAAGGCGTTGTTGAATGCAGACGTAAATTACAAAACTGCCAAAACGTTTACCGAAACGGTGCGCGAAAAAGCGATGGGACAACAAGTGCTTACCGCCGTGCGCCCAAGCGAAATGATGGTTAAAATTGTGCACGATGAGCTTGCCGAATTGATGGGTGGTTCCAGTGTGGATATTAACATAAAAGGTTCGCCCGCTATTATTTTGATGTCCGGTTTGCAAGGTTCAGGTAAAACCACTTTTTCGGGCAAACTCGCCAATATGCTCAAAACTAAGCGCGGTAAAAAACCGTTGTTGGTTGCTGCCGACGTTTACCGTCCTGCCGCTATTGAGCAGTTAAAAGTGCTTGGCAGCCAGCTTGATGTGCCTGTTTATTCCGAACCCGAAAATAAAAATCCTGTTGCGATTGCCGAGAATGCGATTAAGTTCGCCAAGCAAAACGGCAACGATTTAGTCATCATAGATACCGCTGGTCGTTTGGCTGTCGATGAGGTGATGATGAACGAAATTGCCGCCATAAAAAAAGCCATTAATCCGCAGGAAATTCTGTTTGTGGTCGATTCCATGACAGGGCAAGATGCTGTTAATACAGCCAAAGAGTTCAACGACAGGCTTAATTTCGATGGTGTTGTGCTGACTAAATTAGATGGCGATACGCGTGGTGGAGCCGCGTTGTCTATCCGTTCGGTGGTGAACAAACCGATTAAGTTTGTCGGAACAGGCGAAAAAATGGATGCCATTGATGTGTTCCATCCTGAGCGTATGGCTGACCGTATTTTGGGAATGGGCGACATTGTTTCGTTTGTGGAGCGCGCGCAAGACCAATACGACGAGGAAGAGGCACGAAAACTTCAAAAGAAAATAGCCAAAAATCAGTTTGATTTTAACGACTTTTTGAGCCAGATAAATCAGATTAAGAAAATGGGTAACCTCAAAGATTTGGCAGGCATGATTCCCGGCGTTGGCAAAGCACTGAAAGACATAGATATTGATGACGACGCGTTTAAGGGAATCGAAGCGATTATCTATTCGATGACACCCGAAGAACGTTCCAATCCGGGAATCCTCAATGGCAGACGAAAAGACCGCATTGCCAAAGGAAGCGGAACTTCGGCACAAGAAGTAAACCGTCTTATCAAGCAGTTTGACCAAACCCGCAAAATGATGAAAATGGTAACGCAGAATAAAAATCCGTTTAAAGGAATGCCGGGAATAAAATAATTAGCTAACGCTGACCGTTGGTTCAAGATTTCAATGGAGTTAATAAAACTAAACAAAATGCTGAAAGACAGGAACTGGTGGAAAATTTTCACCAGTTCAGTAATCTTAAACATTCGATTAAAAAATGATTGAAAATACAATATCAATTTCCGGTTCGATGAAATCTGCTTTCCGTTTATGGAAAAAACATTTCGTAAAAATAGCTGTTGCAGGTTTCATTGTTTATTTGCCGACTCAAATTTGTATTGAATTGGCATCATGGCTGCTTGATAAAGTATTATCGTATGAAAGTATTCGGGATATTCAATTTGCAAATAACATATACAACGTAATAAGAGGTTTGGTAGGTGCAGTAGCTCTAATTGGAATCATTAACTTTATTGTAAGAATATTAGAAAATAAAGGTGAGCAAGAAATAGGCGAGATTGTACTGCATGGGTTAAAAAAGTGGCCCGCCTATATATTTGCAATGTTGATTGCCGGTTGTAAAGTTATAGTATATTTACTTTTATTAATAATTCCGGGTATCTACAAAGCTGTTAGACTATCATTTGTAGATTGTGTTGTTGCAACTGAAAATGACTCTGTTGATGAATGGGACGAGAGCGAACGATTAGTAGAAAATTATTGGTGGAAAGTGTTTGGTTTTATATTATTGATGACTCTTCTACGTTTTTTAGTCGAACTGCCGTTTTTACCGATTACTTTTTTGTTCTCTGAATCTAATGCTCTATTAAACTCTCTATCATCACTTATTATCGGGATAATCACGCAAATTCTTCTAACTTATTTTATAGTGGTTAGAGCACATTATTATTTCAATTTAAGAAAAATAAAAAGCAACAAAAGTGAATTAAATGAAGAGCAACAAGAGTAAGTAATAAATTGACAAAAGCAAAAATTAAAATGAACGTTTTTTTACGGCTTAAACATTGGCAACTTGTTGGACTATTATGTATTGCTCATATTATTAGTATGATAGCGGCGATTTTAGATGAACAGCCAACAATAATGTTTATTGCAGGTCTTTTGTTTTTTGGAATTTTCTTTGGTTGGTATTATACTTTGGGTATAAATTTGAATAAAAAGTTACCTAATAAAGTCAAAATGAATTTGACAAAATTCAAATGGATTTTGTTTATTCTAACTGCATACATGATTCTTTTTAATATGTTTTTCTTTTCTTTTTGGTTGAAAAAGGTAGACTATCCCGGCAGCTTTGTTGTTTTACTACCGTTTCAATTACCTGTAATGTTCTTAATGTTATACTGTTTGTATTTTACCGCAAAATCACTTAAAGTAGTTGAATTACAACGACCTGTTGATTTTAAAGATTATGCCGAAGAGTTTTTTCTCTTTTGTTTTTTACCAATCGGAATTTGGATAATTCAACCCAAAATAAATAAAATATTTGAATCAAAATCTTGAAATCTTAAATTTTTAAATATATGCAACTGATTGATGGAAAATTAATTGCCGACCAAATAAAATCGGAAATTGCAGAAGAAGTAAAAAACATAGTAGTAAAAGGCGGAAAGCAACCGCACTTGGCCGTTATTATTGTTGGGCACGACGGTGGAAGCGAAACCTACGTGGCACATAAAGTGAAGTCGTGCGAGCAAGTTGGATTCAAATCCACAAAAATTGCTTTTGAAGACAGCATTACCGAACCGCAATTATTGGCAGAAATAGAAAAGTTAAACAACGACCCAGACATTGACGGGTTTATTGTGCAGCTGCCGTTGCCTCGGCATATTTCCGAGCAAAAAGTGATTGAAGCCATTGATTACAAAAAAGATGTCGATGGATTTCACCCGATAAATGTTGGGCGTATGTCTATCGGATTGCCTTGCTATGTGTCGGCAACTCCGTCGGGAATTATGGAGCTGATTAAACGTTATAACATCGAAACCGTCGGTAAAAACTGTGTGGTTATTGGTCGTAGCAACATTGTCGGAAAACCTGTTTCTACACTTATGCTTCAAAAAGGAATAGATGCTACGGTAACCGTTTGTCACAGCCGTACTAAAAATATTAAGGAAATTTGTTCACAAGCGGATATTATTATTGCTGCGCTCGGAATGCCCGAATTTTTGACTGCCGATATGGTTAAAAGCGGTGCTGTGGTTATCGATGTAGGTACTACGCGCGTGCCTTCGACCGAAACAAAATCGGGTTTCAGACTTACAGGCGATGTGAAGTTCGATGAGGTAGCGCCAAAATGTTCGTACATCACACCTGTTCCGGGCGGAGTTGGCCCGATGACGATAGTTTCGTTATTGAAAAATACGTTGCTTGCTGCTAAAAAAGATATTTATTGATATTGAGATATTTATAGATATTTGCTTCCCTACGGTCGCGATATTGATAGATATTCATCGTATTGCCAACAACAAATATCAATGAATATTGCCGAAGGCAAATATCTTGAAAATTATGAATTTATTTTACGTTCCCGATATTGAAAAAACGCCATTTCTTCCCGAAGAAGAAGCGGCGCACGCAGTAAAAGTATTGCGTATGAAGTCGGGTGACCAACTTTTTGCTATTGACGGAAAAGGTGGATTTTTTGAGGCAGAAATTGTAAATCCGCATCCAAAACATTGCGAAATAAATATTATAAACAAAAAAAGTAATTTCAATAAACGCAATCATTATCTGCACATTGCTATTGCACCAACTAAAAATATTGAGCGTTTGGAATGGTTTTTAGAAAAAGCAACGGAAATTGGTATTGACGAAATCACACCGATTATCTGTCGTTTTTCGGAACGCAAAAATATAAAAAACGAGCGATTGGAAAAGGTAATTGTTTCGGCAATGAAGCAATCTTTGAAAGCATATTTGCCAATACTAAATCCGTTGACAACTTTCGATGATTTTCTAAGAAATCAACAGGAAAATACAGCTAAATTTGTTGCACATTGTTACGAAGATGAAAAAAAATTGCTGAAAAACGCATACGAAAAAGGGCAAAATGCAATTATTTTGATTGGTCCCGAAGGCGATTTCAGCAAAGAAGAAGTCGAAAAAGCGCTTAACAATAATTTTAATCCTATTTCTTTGGGAAATAGCCGATTGCGGACAGAAACAGCAGGAGTGGTAGCTTGTCATACCATTAATTTACTCAACGAATAATAAAAAACGATATAAAATGAAGACAGATTTAATGCTTGCCGGTGTAGGCGGACAAGGAATTTTATCCATAGCGTCGATTATTGCCGCCGCTGCAATGAAAAACGGATTGTACATCAAACAGTCGGAAGTGCACGGAATGAGCCAGCGAGGCGGCGATGTGCAGTCTAATATTCGGTTGTCGGACAAACCAGTGGCGTCTGATTTGATTCCATTAGGAAAAGCTGATTTAATCCTTTCGCTCGAGCCGATGGAAGCGTTGCGTTATTTGCCATACTTGAAAAAAGACGGTTATATTATTTCCAATACACTGCCGTTTAAAAACGTTCCCAACTATCCCGACGAAACGGCTGTTATAGCAGAAATCAAGAAAATAAAAAACCATATTCTGATTGACGTGGACAAAATAGCCAAAGAAGAAGTCGGATCTGCTCGCACGGCTAATATGGTATTGCTGGGCGCGGCGACACCGTTTTTAGCGATAGAATACACTAAAATAGAAGACAGTATCCGCGAAATTTTCGGCAGAAAAGGCGAAGAAATAGTGGCGATGAACCTGAAAGCATTGCAAGTAGGTAAAAATCTTGCTAAATTGTAGATATTTGCTTCGCGATATTCTATTAAATATCTTAATATCTATGAATATCTCTAAATATCGGCGAAGCCAACTATCAATGAATATCCTAATATCTTACTTGTAAATCTTCCTTTGATTCAGTGCTTTGCGGTATTTTGCGGCATTTCGTTGGTGTTCTGCGTAAGTGGTCGCAAAAGCATGTTTGCCCGATAAATCGTCTTTGGCACACATATATATATAATTATGTTTTTCGTAATTCAACACGGCGTCGATACTCGAAATAGCCGGAATTCTGATAGGTCCGGGCGGCAATCCGGTATATATATATGTATTGTATGGCGAATCAATTTTTAAGTGTTCGTTTAATATTCTTCTGGCAGCAAAATCGCCTAATGCAAATTTTACCGTAGGATCGGCTTGCAATGCCATATTTTTTCGCAAACGGTTGATGTACAATCCCGCAACAGTTGGTTTTTCTTTTGAATAATTTGTTTCTTCTTCCACGATAGAAGCCAATATGCTGATTTGCATGGGCGAAAAACCGATTGCTTCGGCTTTCGCCCGTCTGCTTTCGCTCCAAAAACGATTGTATTCGTTCCACATTCTTTCAAAAAAAGCGATAGACGAAACATTCCAATATACTTCGTAAGTGTTTGGAATGAATATGGTGTGGACGGTTTCGGGCGTCAATCCGTAAGGTTTGAGAAAAGAATAATCATTAAATAGATGGAGAATTTCTATTGAGTCAATCATTAGCTGACTGCCCAAACGTCCGGCTAGTTGTTCTTTTGTGCGTATATTATTAAATGTAATTTTTATGGGCGACTGGTTGCCCGATTTTAATTGGCGTATGAATTGTAAATTGCTTGCGCCGCTTTTTAGTTGATAACGTCCGGCTTTTATGTTGGTTGGAAGATCCATTGTACGCGACAACCACACAAAAGTGTTGGTATTTATCAACGCGTCTTTTTCTGTTAGTTGCGCCAGCAGGTCATTGAAAGTATCGCCTTCGTAAATATAAATGTATGCATTATTTTTGTCTGGTGCAGAAATGTTGGGAAACATTGCGACATAATAAATGCACAAGGCTGATAATGAGATTATAACAATAATGGAAATTACAGATATTATGATTGCTTTTTTCATATATAAAAAATGTTGTTTTATTTCTTAACGAGAAACGTCAAAAATAATTATTTTTTTAGAAACTGTCTAGATTTTGCTCGCTAAATAAATTTATGATGATTTTTTAGGAAAATTTCAAATTCGTTTTGCGATTTTAGCGGGCTAAATGAGCAAAAAAGAAGATGAAATTTTACAAAAAAGCACAAAATTTATTGTGAAAAATCAGTTTCTACTACGTATAATTAAAACATTTGTGGAAAATTTAGACAGTTTCTTAATATTTCTTGGTTTTTGGCTTGCCAAATAAAAACACTTTCTTATCTTTGCAACCGTAAAAAATCAGGAAGTGTGGGTGAGTGGCTGAAACCACCAGTTTGCTAAACTGACGTACGGGTAACCGTACCGCGAGTTCGAATCTCGCCGCTTCCGCAATAAAGCAGCTATATAAAAACACAAAGGACTAAATCAGGAATTTCCCAATTTAGTCCTTTATTTTTTAAAATAGTAATATTTTTATTCCAAATATTATTTATTTTAAAAAAAAGATGTACATTTGCTTACCTTTTCAGAAATGTGCAAAAGGAGTCAGTTTACATTTAATAAATAAACTTGAAAACATAATATATGAAACGAACTTTATTAACTTTAATTTCATTGCTATTGCTCGTATCATCGAGTTTTTCGATAGGCAAGATGTATCCGGAAGACCAATACGAAGCCTTTCCGGTAACTGTAAACACAGGCGCTTTTGAGTTTGGAATTTCCTATTACAGGAATAATACGGTTGCTTTTTTTAGAACAGATCCTTCTGTTAAAAGCATGAATGACAAAGATTTGTCACAAACCCGTATCTCCATTTATACGGCTAAAATAAAAGACGGTAATTTGGTGGATGCCGAAGTCTGTCAAGAATTAATGGATTTGGGTGTTAGCGGTAGTTTTGCATACGACCAAAACGAGGATAAAATCTATTTTTCTAAATATAACTCCAGACGCAGAGTTTATCAACTTTTTGAAAGTTATTATAAAAACGGACAATGGTCGCCTGCACAGCCGGTAAAAATTCAAGGTATGACACCAATGAGGCTTAACACTTCAGCTATTGTTAATGCAAACTGGGATTATATCCAAAGAGGCGCTTCCATCGTTCAACCCAGCCTTGGTAAAGACGGTAACAGAATTTATTTTGCTTCTAACGTGAGAGGAGGCGAAGGTGGAACCGATATTTGGTATACCGATTATGACGTAACAAGCGATTCTTGGATGCAGCCGGTTAATTTAGGAAACAAAGTAAATACTTCGGGAAGCGAACAATATCCATTTGTTGTAGGCGACAGTGTATTATATTATGTTTCCGGTCAAGGCAGCGGATTTAGTCTTCATGCCGCGCGTATAAAAGGTAACGAAGTTATGGCAACCGAAGTCATGAACAAACTTTTCAATGATGGTTCCAGAAATAACTATAATTTGATAACCGATGAAAAAAGCATCTTCTTTGTATCGGATAGAGGAGACCAAAAAGATGATATTTTCTCTTTGAGAAAACTAATACCACCATCTACTCCGCATCAAATAGTCTTTAACGAACCGGCTCCGTTGAAAGAGATAATAGAATTTGAACACGTACTTTTCTTGTTTGATTTCGACAGATATAGTTTAGGGCCGCAATTTATGGCAGAAATAGACCAGTTGGTTGATAATATGAGACAATTCCCGGGTCAACGCTTTGTAATCGCCGGTCATACGGATTCACGAGGAAGCGATGCATATAACGATAGGCTTTCGCTTAGACGTGCCAAAACCGTTCAAGAATTGCTCATTCAAAAAGGCATATCGCGCGATGATTTAGTACTGAAAGCATACGGTAAGAGAAAACTGCTCATAGAAGATGCTCAAACAGAAGAAGAACATGCACAAAACCGTCGTGTAGAAGTAACCTTTTTTACTGAAGAATAATTATTAGTTCAACCTTAAGAAAAAAAATAAGTATATATGAAAAAGATAATATTATCCGGCTTACTTTTTGTAAGTATTTTCACAGCATACGGGCAAGACTTCTTGCTTTCCGAACAGTGGTTTTCGCGTCTTAATCGTAATCCGGCAGCAACAGGAAACTCCGAACATATCGAACTCTTTTATATGAACCGTCAGCAGTGGGTAGGCTTCTCTGATGCACCATCTACCAATTTGCTTAATGTTCATGCATTTTTTGACAAAATTAGTTCAGGGTTAGGACTCATATTCTTTTACGATACACAAGGATTGGGCGATAAAGCATTAAATGCAAAACTTGCTTACTCATATCAAACAATGATAGCCAAAGACATGTTACTTTCTTTCGGTGCATCGGCGGGAATAATGAATAAGTCGTTTGACCCTGATAAGTTTAAATATACGAATCCGGATTACCGTCCTAATATAGTGGATGAGTCTAAAACGAATCTCGATATTGACTTAGGAGTAGAATTTTCGATGCCTGTATTTATGGCAGGATTCGCAGTGAATCATTTGCTGGATGGTCGTAAAGATATGTTGAATCTTACAACTTCGCGCCAATTTACAGGTTATGCGAGAGGTAATATTCCTCTTGCTCAAAAATTCAACTTAGCTCCCGGGATAGTGTACAACAACTACACTTCTAATGCTCCCAACTTTTTTGAATTCAACACTACGTTGTTTTACAACAAAATGTTTTGGTTCGGATTAGGAACACGCTTCGATACAAATGTTGATTTTAATATGTTGAATGCGATAATTGGTGTAGAATGGAAGTTGTTGCGTATAGGTTACGGTTATGATTACTCGTTGGGCAAACTAGGAAACTTCAAGAAAAGCTCTCACGAAATCATGTTATCATTGAAGATTCCACATTCCAAACCTAAACCTGCAGAGCAAAGATTTATTAGATTTATGGACTAATAAAAAATAGACATAAAAAAATGCGATTTTTAAAATCGCATTTTTTTATGTCTATTTTTCTGGTGTTTATTTGGTTAAGCCTTCAATACTTTTTTGCAAAGAAGTTATTTTGATTTCCGCATCAGATTGTTTTTTGCGTTCGTTTTCCACAATTTCGGGCTTGGCATTGGCAACAAATTTTTCATTGCTTAGCTTGGCTTGTACCGATTTTAAGAAACCTTCCAAGTATTTTATTTCAGTTTGCATTTTGGCAATTTCTTCTTTGGTATCAATTAAATTGTCGAGTGGAACAGCATATTCTGTTGTGCCGACAAGAAATGAAACAGCACCTGTGGCTTTTTCACTTACATTTTCAATTGTTTCGATATTGGCTAATTTCTGTATTACTTCATCATTATCAAAATTATGAATGCCGGAACCACCTAAAACTTGAAGATTCAATTTTTCTTTCGGAGAAATATTTTTTGAAGCACGAATATTTCTAATATTGGTAATAATTTCTTTCCCAACTTCAAATTCTTTGATAACCTTATCGCAAAAATCCTTATCAATACTCAATTGTGCATACATTATTGTTTTGTTTTTATCCGAAAGAGTTTGATAAAGTTCTTCGGTAATAAACGGCATAAATGGATGCAAAAGTTTCAGCAATTCCTCGAAGAAAAAAATAGTTTTGTCGTAGGTTGTTTTGTCAATCGGCTTGCCGAATTCAGGTTTGATAATTTCCAAATACCAAGCAGAAAACTCGTCCCAAAATAATTTATAAATCAACATCAATGCTTCTGAAAGACGGTATTTTGAATATAAATCATCAACTCCTGATTTTGTTTTTTCCAATAAATTATAAAACCAATCAATTGCGACCTTATTTTCAGTAGTTTGTTCTATTTCAGCGACTTCCCAACCTTTTACCAAACGCAGCGCATTCCAAATTTTATTATTAAAATTCCGTCCTTGTTCGCACATAGATTCATCAAACGGCAAATCATTTCCGGCAGGCGAGGAGAGGAGCATTCCCATTCGCACGCCATCGGCGCCGTATTTGTTCATCAACTCAATCGGGTCGGGCGAGTTGCCGAGCGATTTACTCATTTTTCGTCCCAATTTATCACGTACAATTCCTGTAAAATAGACGTTTTTAAAACATTCCTTTCCGCGATATTCGTAACCCGACATAATCATTCGCGCTACCCAGAAAAAGATAATTTCGGGTGCGGTTACCAGGTCATTGGTCGGATAATAATAATTAATTTCTTTGTTGTCGGGTTCGTTGATGCCATTGAACACCGAAATAGGCCATAACCACGACGAAAACCATGTATCAAGACAATCTTCATCTTGTCGTAAATCTTCAATTGATAATTGATAATTGACAATTGACAATGCTTTTTTATAGGCTTCTTCTTTTGTTTCAGCAACCACAAATCCGCCTTGTGGAAGATAATACGCTGGAATTTGATGTCCCCACCAAAGCTGGCGCGAAATACACCAATCCTTGATATTTTCCATCCAATGCCGATACGTATTTTTGAATTTAGTAGGGTAAAATTTAATCGTATCATCTTCAACAGCTTCGAGTGCAGGTTTTGCCAAATCTTCCATTTTCAAAAACCATTGCATCGAAAGTTTTGGTTCAATGACAACGCTCGTGCGCTCCGAAAACCCGACTTTATTGGTATATGGTTCCACTTTTTCGAGCAATCCGGCTTCTTCCATATCTTTTTCAATCTTTTTGCGAACGGCAAATCTGTCCATTTCGGCATACATTGCGCCGTTTTCATTTAAAGTACCGTTATCATTGAAAATATCAATCGAAGGTAAATTATATTTCTCGCCCAACATATAGTCATTCACATCGTGCGCAGGTGTAACTTTGAGACAACCTGTACCAAATTCTACATCAACATATTCATCTTCGATAACCGGTATTTCCCTGTTAATCAATGGCACTAATACTTTTTTGCCTTTTAAGTGAGCATTTTTAGGGTCATTCGGATTGATACACATCGCAGTATCTCCCAAAATAGTTTCAGGGCGCGTTGTGGCAACCACAGCATAACCATCTTGTCCTGCTATTTTATAGCGCAAATAATACAATTTTCCTTGCTGTTCTTTGTAAATCACTTCTTCGTCCGAAAGAGCAGTAAGCGCTTGCGGATCCCAGTTTACCATTCGCACGCCGCGATAAATTTTACCTTTGTTGTATAAATCGCAAAAAACTTTGATAACGCTTTCAGAACGAAGTTCATCCATAGTAAAACATGTTCTGTCCCAATCGCAAGATGCGCCGAGTTTTTTCAGTTGTTCGAGGATAATACCGCCGTGTTTGTGCGTCCAATCCCAAGCGTGTTTTAGAAATTCTTCGCGTGTTAAATTAGATTTTTTAATGCCTTCGGCAGCAAGTTTAGCAACCACTTTTGCTTCGGTAGCAATGCTGGCGTGGTCGGTTCCCGGCACCCAACAGGCATTTTTGCCTTGCATGCGTGCACGACGAATCAAAATATCTTGAATAGTATTGTTGAGCATGTGTCCCATGTGCAACACACCGGTTACATTGGGCGGTGGTATGACGATTGTGTAAGGTTCTCTATCGTCGGGCGTGGACTTGAAAAATCCATTTTCCAGCCAGTATTTATACCATTTCGACTCAATTTCTTCGGGATTGTACTTGCTTGCTAATTCCATTTTTAACCGTTTTTTATTAACATGCAAAGATAATAAAAAATGGATAATTTAAGAAACTGTTTAAATTTTGCTCGCTAAATAAATTATGATGAAATTTTACAAAAAAACACATAATTTATTGCGAAAAATATGTTTCTGTATGTATAATAAAATATTTGTGGAAAATTTAGACAGTTTCTAAGAACTTTATAGAATACTTAGATGAAATGTGCCACCGATACCTTTTACGAGAATTTGTATGCCAACGCAGAAAGTGATAAAAGCGACTAATTTGTTAATAATCATATTGCCCGAAGAACCAAGTCTCTTTGTTAGTTTATCTCCCTGTGAAACAAATACATACAAAATGACAAGAAGCAGAAAAATGGCAAGGCATATTCCGGTGTAATTAAATACAGAAAGCAAAATATTATCTTTAACAGAAGCGGTAGCCATCAATGTAAAAATAACGGAAATAGTACCTGCACCCACGGTTATGGGAAATGCGATGGGATAAAATAATTTTCCTTCGATGTTTTTAATGGACATTTTAATGCTTTTGTTAGATTCGCCGGAATCGTCAGGAGATTTTGAGTCCGAAAGCCAATCCCACGCGGTTTTGCAAATCACAATGCCGCCACCGATTTGTATAATCGGTATCGAAATGCCGAAAAGCAGTATAATAAAATGCCCGATAGCCAAACTTCCCAGCGCAATCATCAAGCAGTTTATAACGATTTTTTTCAACGCCACTTTTCGTTCTGCGTCGTCTAAACCTTTTAAAAAACCATTAATAATAAATCCGCTTCCTACCGGATTTACAACAGGAAACAACGTCGCAAGCGCTGCCAAAAACGATAATATGAATTGATTTGCAGACATAATGTAATTTTATTTATATAACAATTTTTGAGAAAAACTGTTTTGATTTTTTTTCAAATGTAGATATTTTTTGTAAATTTGCTTACAAATACGTCGAATTTTTAGATTGCTTTGTTATTAAAAGAAGAAAAATGATAACCATAGGAATAACAGGTGGTATCGGAAGCGGAAAAACTATTGTTTCAAAAGTATTGACAGCTTTTGGCTATCCCATATATGTTGCCGACGACGAATCGAAACGCTTAACCGATACTAACCCGCTTATCAAAGAAGGATTGATAAAACTATTTGGAAAAGAGATGTTTGCAGACGGATTGCTGAACAAAAAAATGCTTGCCGCCGAAATATTCAACCACAAAGAAAAATTGCAAGCCGTTAACAATCTTATCCATCCTGTTGTAATGGAGGATTTTGCTGAATGGAAAAAAAAACAATCTTCTCCTGTTGTTTTTATCGAAACAGCAATCTTATTTGAAACACCGTTTCATACTTTGGTAGATAAAAAAATAACCGTAACATCGCCGTTAGTGTTGCGTATGAAAAGACTCTTGCAACGAGATAATGCTTCGGAACAGGAAATAAAAAACCGCATAAGCAACCAAATGAGCGACGAAGAAAAAATAAAACGTTCTGATTTTGTTATCGTTAACGACGAAAAAACGGCTGTGCTGCCGCAAATTCAAGAAATATTGTCTAAACTATGATTTATGTGATTCTTTTGATTACAAAATCGTATAAAAAAATCACATAAATCAATGGTTCAAAAAATTATATTTTTTAATTTTGGAAAAAAATTATGTAATATGAAACGAGTATTTACATTAATGTAAACCATAGATAATGAAAATGCGAGTTACTCATAAATAGTTTATTTTAATTAGGAATTCGTGATATCCTTTCAGGAATTCCATATGACTTTAATTAAAAAAATAAAATATTTACCTATGGAAAAAACATACTCTGTATTGCTGATTAGTGTATTGCTTTTTTTATGCAATACAACTGCAATTAATGCTCAAACATCATCAACGTCGAGCGCTGATTGGCGCGAAGTAAATGCCTACTCAATAGGCATACAAGCGTATTTGTATGCTTTTCCTGCTGTGTATATGTCATATCTTCGGCACGATTGGATAACCAATCCAAACTCGAATTTTTATATGGCTTTCAATCAATTACATTTGAAAAACGAATTGTCGAGCCCGAAAAATAACATTGTCGGCATTACGCCGAACTTTGACACGCAGTCGGTTTGGGCGTGGCTCGATTTGACTAAAGAGCCGGTTATTTTGTCTGTTCCCGATATGGGTTCGCGGTATTATTCGTTTCAAATTGCCGATTTTTATTCCGATAATTTTGCGAATATCGGCAAATTATCCACCGGCTCGCGGGCAGGAAATTTTGCCATTTTGCCGCCCGATTGGGAAGGAACGTTGCCCGATAATATCAAAGAATCATTTCGTTCGCGTACGCCATACGCCTTGCTTTACGGGCGCACAATGTCAACGCTCGAAGAAGAAAAACGCGTGGCTTCGTTGCAGCGGCAATATAAACTCACAACGCTCAGCAATTTTGGAAAAAGAAACGGAACGTCGGCAAAAAACAACAAAATTTGGGCACCTTTCGACACCAAGCAAGACCCGATGGGCGAGTGGAAAACCATTAACCAAGCGATGACCGAAAATCCGCCGTTAGAAGTGGATAATGAGATTATAAAAATGATGGCGAGCGTTGGCATCGGTCCGGGTCAGTCGACTGATTTTGAGGAGATGCATCCGTCTGTGCGTAAAGGATTGGAGCGCGCGCTTGTTGATGCCAAGAAAATGTTGCGACCGATGGCAACGGATAATGCCGGAGCAGGAAAAAAAGTGAATGGTTGGATGTTTCCGCCGTCGTTTGCCGGCAGAGCAGGATTGGAGCAGGAATTTGCTTATCGCGCTGCAGTACAAAGTTACAGCAACATTATGTATAACGAGCCGAAAGAGGCGGTTTTTATGATTGCCAATACTGCCGATGACGGTAAAAAACTGAACGGAAACAATAATTATACGATTCGTTTTGCGCGTGGACAGGAACCGCCTGCGGAATTTTGGTCGATAACGTTGTATAATACTCGGCACGGCTTTGTGGCGAATCCGATTAAAAAATATGCGGTTGGCAATAAGATTAAAGGATTCAAACGAAATTCCGACGGTACGATTGATATTCACATTCAACGAAAATCGCCCGGAAAAGCCAAAGAAGGAAATTGGCTACCCACGCCTGAAGGTGATTTTTACTTGATTCTGCGCGCTTATGCTCCTCGAAAAGCGATTTTAGAGCAAACATGGTCACCACCGCCGATAAAAACAGTGAGAGCGAAGAAATGATTTACGATTTTAAGATTGAATAATATGTTTTTGTAAATCGTAAATCTAAAATCCATAATCGTAAATCAATTTAAATATTGTTTGATTTGTCCGCTGATTAACAGCAGCGATATTTCACATAATTTTGTGTTGTATTTTGCTTCCAATAAACGTTCTTCAGCATTCAACAGGCTGTTTTGTGCTTCGCGGAGTTCGATGCCCGATAAATTGCCGAGTTTGTAGCGTTCCATTGCGATTTCGTAATTTTCTGTGGCATTGCGTACGCTTTCTTGTTCCAATATAATAAGTTCCATATTGTTTTGGTAAGCTTTCCAAATGTTAGAAAAGTCGCTTCTTAACGACAATACTAATTGTTCATATTCTAAAGCTCTGTTTTCAATCATTATACGTGCATTTTTCTGTTCGCGCGAACGATTAAATCCGTTAAATAAATTGAATCCCAGTGTAACGCCATAATTCAATCCCAGCGTATTCCGATAAGCGTAATCCGATAAATCAGACCTGTTTTGGTTAACGCCATAACCTGCATTTATCTGCAGGTAAGGATAATTTTTGCTTTGTGCCGTTTTCAAATCGATTACGCTTAACCGCTTGTCTTTTTCCGACAACAATAAAAAAGTATTTCCTTTGGTAACTTCTTCCCAAACATCAGCTCGATTCAGCAGCATATCAAACACAATAAGCGAATCGGCAGTAACTATCGGAGCTTCTACATTATCAAATGCCATCAGCTGATTAAGTTTGATGTTGGAGGCAAACAAAACTTCTTGCTGGCGCATTAATCTCGAACTGTCGGTATTGAAATCAACTTTTGCTTGTTGCAAATCTAACCGCGACATAGAACCGATGGAATAGCGCGCCTCGACAATACGCATCCGCTCCCTCGAAAGCTCCATAGAGGATTGCAGGTTTTTCAAGCGAATTGTTTGTTGTATATAATTATAGTATTCGGCCGAAATATTGGCGATAAAATTTTCGATGCTCAAGCGTGTGTTCAGCTCGCCCACCTGTTGAAGTTCTTTCAATCGGCTATAATTTGTTTGCACATTAAAGCCGTCAAAAACAGTCCAGTTGAGCGATACACCTGCGTTTAGCTGTTGGTTGTTGATGTTGTTGATTTCGATTATCTCGCCGCCGTCAGAAAGTTTGTTTCGTTCGTTGTTGAGCGTACCCGAGTAGCCTGCCGAAAGGTCGAGTGTTGGTAAAAAACCTGCGTTTCCGATACTTCGGTTGTTGTCCGAAATTTGCTGTGTATTTTTAACGATTCTGATGTCGTAGTTTTTTTCTAATCCACGTTCAATGCAATATTTTAAGTCAAGTGCAATTTGAGCGTTTGCAAAATAGGGCAGAGATATAAAGATTAAAGAAAGGAGCTTTTTCATAATTATGGCGCTAAAAATCGTTTTCAAAAAAATATCAGTACAAAAATACTTCTTTCTTTTTTAGTAATTGTTTAATTGTTGGAAAATAAATTTTTCGCCCATACGTTTTTCCTGTGTAATGTTGCATAAGTTGAAGAAAAGTTTTTTTGTAAGTAACAAGACTAAAAAGGGATAATTCCGTTTTTTATTAATCCCAACAACAAAGTGGCTGTCTAAAAAGTTTATTGAAAACTTTTTAAACTTTTGATTTGTAAACTCAGGTGCAAAGCACCTGTAATATTTGTAGCACAGAAGTAGTCTGGAAAATGAGGTGCAGCGCACCGAAATATTGATAACTAACTGATAGTCTTAATATTTCGATGCTCTGCACCTCATTTATAATATTGTTTTTATTACTACAAATATTCCCGGTGCTACGCACCTTTTATTTCACAATACAAATTGTAACTCTGTAAATCTTCATTTTGACTTTTGAGACATCCTCATTGCTATAATTTAAAGAATCCTGTTCATCATACTATTTTTTTCTCTTGTCTGAATCAAGATTTATAAGATTAAGAGATTTACTTGATTAATCCTAAAAATCCTCCAATCAAAAAAATCCTGATTCAGACATTTATTCTGCTATTCTGCCACACAACGTACACTAAACCCATTTGTTCGGCTGGAACTGCCGTTGTAACCTGCGTCCACGCTGCCGCTGTAGAACATCATGTTGTACGCGTTCGTCGTACTGTTGTTGAACGTACTACTCCAATAGACGCCGGCCATACCTGTTGCGCTGAACGCGCCGTCGTTGCCGTTGCGGATGCCCGCAGCAGGCAAGAAAAGGTTTTCGCCGCTGTCGTTGGTAATAATAACGCCGCCACAAACATATGCATTGGGTTGCATATTGCGCCAACGCCAATTGTTGTTAGCGCCGGGAATAGTAACAGGTAAACTACCTGATGTACCGGAAGTACCGGCACCATTATCGGTATACATATCGGAAAGCTCAAAACGGGAAGGAACACGCCAACCTTGCGGACAAACATTGTTAGCCTGAGCACGAGTAGTCCAAGTTGGAGAAGCGCCGTCAAAAGAAATGGGAGCACCGGCGCGGGTATTGGAAGCATTACCCCAAAGGTCGCTGCCGCCGTTATTCCAACTAAAAGGATAAGAAGAATTACTAATGAACTTTCCGTAACCGGCAGAACCATCATTAGGTATTTGACCATTAGCATCGTGAGCACCGGAAGAGGAACCGTCAAGACGGTTGGCAAATGCAATAACAGCAGAAGTAGCGCCATTACCGTCCATAGGAGTAATGATATTTTCGCGAGTACTTGGGTCTTTACTCCAAACCGTGTGCTGATGGCCGTCAGCAATGCGACCCCACTGGTAAAAATCGCCCAAGTCGCCCGCGTTATCACCTTCGCTTTGACCCAGATTCAGAAGGGCAACATTGATGTTGCCGCCATTAAGACTGCCGCCTCTGTTAATGCTCAGGGAACGAACGCCGTTGATGGTACTGTAACCGGCCGTATTGGTACGGATAAACAAGATGTCCAGATCGGCTGATACAGGTGTTGGTGTGTTAGGATTACCCATCACGCAACGAATAGTCAGCTCAACAGCGCTGTTGCTGCCGTCGGGTGTTTGGGCAGTGTTTGTTTTTTCCAAGTCGCTGTAGTCGTACATAAAATCGGCCGGAACGGTAAAGAAAGCGGCATTGGGAGCACCGGCAATAGGAACAAGCGAAGCATCGGATGCGCCTTGTTTTTTTACAAACCACTCGTATTGGGTAGGTTGCCCGCCCGAAGTAACGTAAGCCTCCAACTGCTGATGCTGGAAGTCGTACATCACATTGGTAAAAGTAGTCAATCTTCCGTTAGAAATGGGCGAACAGTCGACAAGCTCGCAAGGATCGGGCGCGGGTATGTTGCAATCGCAGACGACCATGATGTATTGAGGGCTGCTGTAAATAGTACCTAATCCGGATACCTCCGCAAAAGCCTGGAACTCCCACCGGTTGGTAGGAAGAACGAATTCTTTTTCAAAAGCGCCGGTTACGGCTGCAGATGTCCATGCGCTCTCGCCGCGTAAGCGGTAACGAAACCCTTTAGAGGTTACAGTACCCGAAACGGCATCGGTAGAACTTTGCAACTGTACATTGTACTGAGTTGCGGTAATACTAAGCGGCAATGTTGGGGTTTGAGCCGCACCGGTTAAAATGCCCGAAAAGAGCAAAAACCATAAACTTAGAAATGTTACTTTTTTCATGTTAATCTTGTTTTTAGTTAGTAATTAATTAGTGAATTGATATTGGTTAATGTATTGATTCGTTCTTAATGGTTAATTCGTCCACAGATTACACAGATGAACACAGAAAAGAATTTGTGAAAATCTGTGTCATCTGTGGACAACATGACGTTGAAGAGAGCACAAATAAAAAAACACAACTCCGTCAATTGTTGCGGAATTGTGTTTATGGTATTGTTGTAATGTAAATAAAAAATATTTCCTTTGCGCTTTTTTACACAGAGGGCGGGCGGGAAATTACAGGAGTTGTGTGTGTGTGTGTGTGTGTGTGTGTGTGTTTAAAAGAAATAACGAAACGTGCAACTTTAATATGTTAAAATTGTCGTAATGAGCGATATTTTTTTCGGTAAAAGTCATAAAGCGTTTATTGTAATGCAAATATAATACAAAAAATCAAAATGCAAGGTGAATTTTGAAACTTTCTAACAAATCTCAGAAACTGTCTAAATTTTGCTCGCAAAATAAATTATGATGATTTTTTAGAAAAATTTCGGATTCGTTTTGCGATTTTAGCGAGCTAAATGAGCAAAAAAGAAAATGAAATTTTACAAAAAAGCATATAATTTATTGTGAAAAACAGTTTCTGTATGTATAATATTATATTTTGGAAAATTTAGACAGTTTCTCAGAAAACAATCTGCTCTGCAGCCGGGAAAAGGAAGATGCAGAGCCTTGAATAGTTGTAGTCGACGAATCTATCCAAAAAATAGTAGATACAGAACACCGCAACAAGACTAAAAGGGATAATTCCGTTTCTTTTTATGTAGAGACGTGGCGTGCTACGTCTTTACTCATCATCTCATAATTTCTTATTCCTCGGATGAAATTCAATAATCGTTTGCCTTAAATACTGCACATCAATATGAGTGTAAATTTCTGTTGTTAAAATGGATTCATGTCCAAGCATTTCTTGTATGGCGCGTAAATTAGCGCCACCTTCGAGCAAGTGCGTGGCAAAAGAATGTCTAAATGTATGCGGACTGATTTCTTTTGTGATTTCCGCTATTTTTGCGTATTCTTTTATAAAATGGAAAATCATGGCGCGTGTCAATTTCCTGCCGTTTCTGTTTAGAAATAAAAAATCTTCGTGTCCTTTTTGAATTTTCGCTAACGAATTACGGTCAATCAACCAGTGCCGTATTTCTTTCATCGCCGATTTTGAAATGGGAACTAATCGCTGTTTACTTCCTTTTCCCGTAACTTTGATAAATTCTTCGTCAACATACACGTTCGATAATTGCAAATTAACAGCTTCCGAAACGCGCAAACCACAGCTATATAATGTTTCGATGATGGCTTTGTTGCGCTGTCCTTGCGGATGCGAAAGGTCTATTGCGCCTATTATCTTGTCTATTTCATTTAACGAAAGTACTTGTGGTAATTTTAATCCTATTTTGGGTGTTTCGAGCAATTCGGTCGGGTCTGATTCTATTTCTTCTTCCAAGAATAAAAAACCGTAAAAACATCTTATTCCCGAAATGGTACGCGCTTGCGAACGTGCTTTCAAAGCAGGTTTTTCGGTGCTTTCGTTGTTCAGGTGTTCGACAAAAGAAGTGAGGTCGTTGTATGTGGCTTTTCTATAATCAATCTGTTGAGATTCGAAAAAATCAAACAGTTTTTTCAAGTCTCTAAGATAAGCCAAAACCGTATTTTTCGATAACGATTTTTCGAGCAGTAAATAGGTTTGATACCTGTTGAAAATGCTTTCTGCCATGGTTGAACAGCTTAAAAAGGCTGTCATTCCGCGCTTGACGTGGAATCTCTTATAATTAATGAGATTCCACGTCAAGCCTGCAATGACAAAACAAAAAAAGAGGCTTTTGAAACAGCCTCTTTAATTTAGTTGCGGAAGCCGGATTCGAACCAACGACCTTTGGGTTATGAGCCCAACGAGCTACCACTGCTCCATTCCGCGATTTATTTGCGATGCAAAGATAATACATTTTATTTTATCCTGCAAATTTATTTTAAGAAACTTCTTCTTGCCTTTTTTTCTTCACAAATTTTTCTTCCCAAACAACCCAAAGCAAGAAAATAACACCATAGAAAAGGTATTTGAAAAGATGATTATGCAAAAAATCGACAGTTTTTATATTGGTGTAAGCCATATACGCTATAAAAGTAATCCTAAAAATATTGAATAAATGTACAATAATCAATCCCATTGGAATATACCACAATTTTTGTTTCCACGGACCGCGGTAAAAAGCGATGATACAGAAGAAAATATACATTTGCTTCAATCCCGAACATGACCACACGATGCCCACCGAAATGTGATTGCTGAAGTATAAAACATTATCGTACACGGCAAAACTGATATTCAACCAATGCTTTAAAAAATAAGCCACCACTGTGGTAATGTGGTCTGTCATAGCGATAAACGGCGCTGAAATATTCAATCCAAAAAACGTAACCCGATGATTCGATTCGTCGCCAAGTACCGTGAATTTCCAAAAGAAATGACAGCAAAGCAGTATGATGACAAAATAAATAACGCCGTGTACAGGCTCTAATTTTTTCCAGATGTTGAGTAATTTTTCTTTCATAAAATTATATTATTGTTTGTGCAAACGGTGTTTCGGTAATGTCGCAAAAAACGTTGTCGTTGTATTTAAACAATCCGGTTATGGCAATCATAGCGGCGTTGTCGGTTGTGTAAGCAAATTTTGGAATATAAACGTTCCAGCTGTATTTGTCGGCGTGTTCTAAAAAAGCATTGCGCAGACCAGAATTTGCAGAAACGCCACCGGCTACGGCAATTTCGTTGATGTTCAGTTCTTTGGCAGCAAGCCTAAGTTTTTCCATTAAAATATCAATAATGGTGGTTTGAAGAGCGGCGCAAAGGTCGTTTTTGTTTTCTTCTACGAAATTCGGATTTTCTTTTATCTTGTCGCGTAATGTGTATAAAAAAGACGTTTTCAAACCGCTGAAACTATAATTATATCCATCAATTCGAGGTTTGCTGAATTGGAAAGCAGCAGCGTTTCCTTCTTTTGCCAACTTGTCGATAATCGGTCCGCCGGGATAAGGCAATCCCATTACTTTGGCGCACTTATCGAATGCTTCGCCCGCTGCGTCGTCGATTGTTTGCCCGATAACTTCCATATCATTGTATGCTCTAACCAAGATAATCTGCGAATTTCCACCCGAAACCAACAGACACAAAAATGGAAATTTTGGTTGCGGATTATTGCCGTCTTTGTCTTTGATAAAATGCGCCAACACGTGCGCTTGCAAGTGATTAACTTCCACCAACGGAATATTTAACGCCTGTGCAAAACCTTTGGCAAAAGATGTGCCCACCAATAACGAACCCATCAATCCCGGTCCGCGAGTGAAAGCAATAGCAGAAAGTTCTTCTTTTTTAATGCCTGCACGTTTCAACGCTTCGTGCACTACGGGAATGATGTTTTGCTGATGCGCGCGCGATGCCAATTCGGGCACAACGCCGCCGTATGCTTCGTGAATAGCTTGTCCCGCAATGACATTAGACAATAAAACGCCATCGCTGATAACGGCGGCAGATGTGTCGTCGCAAGACGTTTCGATGCCTAAAACAGTTGTTTTCAAAGTAAAACTTCTCTTTTATTTTGTTTACAAAAGTATGGAAATTCTTTGTTATTTTGAATAAGAGATTGCTTAATTTTTTCTCGGTTGCTTATTTTATGTTGCATAACATATTTATTCATTTGTTATTTTTGCTTTTTTAACTTATGTTTGAAAGAAATTAACAAAAAAAAACAAACATTTATGAGAAAAATCATTTTTACTGCTGTTATTGCTCTTATTATGAGCGTATTTGGATTGCAAGCGCAATCGTGGACTGCGAATTCATCTAATTTGTATGTGAATCCGACAACAACAAAAGTGGGTATTGGCACACCTTCACCTTCTCAGGCATTGAGTGTAAAA
>Ga0082212_10002079_pt1 | contig 29448 bp, 22 predicted proteins | sample TergutNt197P3_FD_71548 | JGI IMG/M metagenome (GOLD analysis project Ga0082212, IMG submission 71548) | Neocapritermes taracua P3 segment gut microbial communities from Petit-Saut dam, French Guiana - Nt197 P3 | ecosystem: Host-associated > Arthropoda: Insects > Digestive system > Gut ...
TACTTAATGAATCTAGATAATATATCCATCTGCTTCCACCTTTCTCGTTTTTACAATATGATTCTATCATCATACTACATCTGCTTCAATATGTATTGTATTTCGGAATTTTTCCTTTCAATTAAACCGCTGTGTTACTCTCGGTTTATGGGAGGTGGTAACCTTGAAACATTTATGATTCTGTGTGATAATTGTATCGATTTTGAGATTGCACTAAGAGGAATACCGCATGAACAACTATGCATTGCTTTCAGATTTCTATGAGTTCACTATGGCTAACGGGTACTTTCGTACCGGGATGAAGGACAAGGTGTTGTACTTTGATCTATTCTATCGTACCAACCCTGATACAGGAGGTTTTGCCATTGCCTGTGGACTAGCTCCGGTCATTGAGCAGCTGCTTAATCTTCAGTTTAACGACGATGATATTGATTTTCTCAGAAGCAAAGCGGTTTTTTCGGAGGATTTCTTAAGCTACCTTAAAACAATGCGTTTTAGCGGTGATCTCTGGGCTGTTCCGGAAGGAACGGTTGTATTTCCCAATGAACCGATTTTAACCGTAAGAGCCAAAGCAATCGAGGCTCAACTGATAGAAACGATGATGTTATTGATTGTAAATCATCAGTCATTGATTGCCACAAAGGCCAATCGTATTGTACGTGCGGCTTCTGGTCGTACCGTCCTCGAGTTTGGCGCACGACGTGCTCACGGATTTGATGCTTCGGTGGTCGGTGCCCGTTCGGCATATATCGCAGGTGTTCCGGCGACCTCAAACACCCTAGTGGATAAGCTTTACGGGATACCCTCCAGTGGAACTATGGCACACTCTTGGGTACAGATATTCGATGATGAATACCAGGCCTTTGACACCTACTGTTCTCTTTATCCGAATTCGGTTTCTCTTCTGGTCGATACCTATAATGTGTTGAAAAGCGGTGTACCTAACGCCATCAAAGCACTCAAGAATAACAATATATCAAGCGGAAGTATTCGCCTAGACTCAGGAGATATTGCCTATCTGTCGGTCAGAGCCCGCAATATGTTAGATGAGGCAGGGTTACCAGACATTAAAATTGTCGCCTCCAGTTCGCTCGATGAATCGATTATCAGAGATATCATCGCTCAGGGAGGGCAGGTGGATGTCTTCGGAGTCGGTGAAAGATTGATTACCGCTAAGAGTGATCCGGTGTTCGGTGGGGTATATAAGCTGGTGGCAGCGGAGGACGACCATGGCAACATCATACCAAAAATAAAGATAAGCGAAAATATCGCCAAGATAACGACACCTCATTTCAAGCAGATTTATCGACTTTATGACAACGAAAGCTCGAAAGCAGAGGCAGATCTGCTGTGCATACATGATGAGAAGATTGATTTTTGCGGATCGGTAGAGATTTTTGACCCTGACTTTCCCTGGAAACGTAAAATTCTCAATAATATTACTGCAAGAGAACTCTTAGTTCCTATACTGAAGGAGGGAGAGTTGGTATACGATATCCCATCACTTAAGGAAACCCGAAACTACTGCGAGAGAGAGGTCGAGAGTATATGGGACGAGGTAAAAAGGTTTGAAAATCCTCACGATTACTATGTCGATCTGTCCCAGACCTTGTGGGACGTTAAGCAGAACCTGCTGTCGGAAGAAAGAAATCGCGATTGACGATGTAATACTCTGTTATTTAGAGAGAATCTTCTTCCGCCAACACAAGAGGTTTTGACATATGACAAAAAACAAGAAACATATTGCGATACTCTTGGCTGCGTTAATCGGCATCGCCGCCTTTTTCATCTCTAACGATGCGTTGACACTGAATGTGACAAACGATAACTACATCTTAGGGGGTTATATTGAACGGGATATCATCCAGCACTATACTGGATGGCTTTTCTATCGTGAGTCTCATCTCACCTTGCCACTTGGTGTCTCCCCCCTAATCTCCTATCCCACCGGAGGCAGCATTGCTTTTTCCGACTCAATTCCCGTCTTCTCGGTGTTTTGTGATCTCTTTGAATTCATTCTACCCGATACCTTTCAATTCTTCGGTATCTATACGTTGCTCTGTTATATATTGATGGGAATATCCTCGGCGTTATTGCTCTGCCTATTCTTTGACCGGATACTTCCGGTTGCCATCGGTTGTCTACTGTTTGTGTTCAGCCCGGTGATGCTTGAGAGAACCTTCCGACATACGGCACTCGCATCACATTTTCTGGTGATTTTCACTCTATACCTATATTTTTCCAATCGCAAAGAAGGATTTCGATATCGCTATGGTTATCTGCTTCTTTGTTTTTTTGCGGTTGGAATACACTTCTACTTCGTACCGTTAGTACTATCAGTGCTGTTTGCCGATCTGTTACAGAATTGCCTTAAGTCTAAAAAAGTATTGTCCAATCTGTTGTTTCTAGCGTTAAATATACTAACTGTTATACTTACAGCTATCCTCTTCGGTTATTTCTATACCGATACCGCTCCTGGAGGGGTTTTAGGATACGGTTACTTTACCATGAACCTCAACTCTCTTTTTAATCCCGTCAGCAAAGGTGGTATTGTTTGGTCGTTGCTACTGCCTCCGCTAGGTCAGGGACTCGGTTCTGCCGAGGGATTTAACTATCTGGGACTGGGTATTTTAGTTGCGTTGGTATTGCTCATCGTTTGGTACTGTAGTTCTAGACGATATGTGAAAATACTTGTATACCTAAAATCACATGTATCGCTGGCGATCGTCTCGTTACTGTTAAGTCTCTTTGCCGTCTCCACCACAGTCATAATTAACAACAATGCATATCTGCAGTTGCAACTTCCCCCCACGCTACTTCAACTTTTCTCTGTCTTTCGGAGTAGCGGAAGACTCTTCTGGGTAGTATACTATCTGCTAATTCTCTTTGTGCTAGTCTCGCTAAGGAACGCTCTACCTAGTAAGTTGTTGCCGATTCTGTTATCCGCATTAACTGTTATACAGCTTGTCGATATGCTACCAGCAGTTATACAAAAGCATAATGCGATAAACGATAGTTCTTTAGGGTTCGACAATCCCACTAATCTATCCTTCTTTATCGAGAATACCGATAGTTATAACGAGATCTTTACCGTCTCGGATAACGGCATCCCGCTCGGGTTGTGTTTTGCCAACTATGCAGTAGGTAATAATATGAGGATAAACGAACCTTTTATGGCACGCAATGATCTTGCGTCATATACTAAAGGAAAAGAGTCAGAATATGCGCGGTTGATGAACGGCGAGATTGCATACTCGACGCTATATATCTTCAATGATGTAAACCGCTTCTTTGATGCTGCGGTTTTACTCGAAGATTCGGCAGTAAGTTTTATCCTGCCATTTGAAGACATCATCTACTATATTATCGCTCCCCATAACTCGAAGCTTTCCCTTCCGAACAAGGAGGAAGCGGTACTCCTTGAGGATATACCGTTGACCGTTGCCGACTACAGTGATCGAATTTGGACCAACGGGGTCTTAAATGACTATCCCAATGTAGTTAGTTTCTATGACAACGCCTTCACAAAGCAGTATCTGGAACATGCAGAGTACATCATCTGTGATGGAGAGAAATTCAAGATAAAGAAAAAAGATTACCATGACCCGGGCTGGGTTATGGTAACACTGGAGATTGAGGATGCTACCTTACTCCTCGGTAAGCCGCTATCGGTTGCATAGGTGCACTACTCGAAACCCAGTATACCAATCGCAATCACCACAGCAGCTACTATCACATACTGCGTTATGCTCAGTTTTTCTTTTAGAAATATCCTTGATAACAGTATTGATGCTATACTGTAGCATGCAATTAGTGGAGCTGCCAGTATCGCATTGGTTGCCATGGCTCTGACATAGAAGACCTGTCCGGCTGTCTCTAAAACTGCTGCAACGAGACGGGGTTTCTGTTCAAAAAGCAGTATCTGTTGTTGCTTTATTACTCTCAGATATATGAATGATAGTATCCCGACCGCAAGAAAGGTCAATTCATAGGAAATTAATGCCTGTGTTTCATCCATAACTCTATCTAGAATCAACGCGTCACTGAAGGTACCCACCCCGTCAATGATACAGTAGAGGACTGGAAAGATAATGGCCATTGCTCCGGTTCGATATCTTTTATCCTTTTCGGTCTTTGTATTGTCTGTCGGTTGGTTAAGCAATGCTAAGAGATATATGCCCACAGATACAACTGCGACTGCTGCAATCTGAACTACGGTCATCTGAGCTTTCAGGAAGATAAAGCAGAGAATAAAGGCGATGGCACCGGAAGAGTTGCCGACCGGGGATGCTATCGACAGCTCAATATATCTCAATCCGACATAGCCGATTATCATCGACAGGATATATAGTAGGGATACCGGTAGATAACGAATGATGTTTAGCGGTTGAAATTCCGTTCCGGTAGCTAAGAGAACCACTATTGCATGAATACCCATAACCATCCCGACAAAAATCGTTATCTTCAGGTGGCTGTAGTTGTCCTCTCTGCGACTGCCGAGTTTATAGAAAAGATCTGTGCCTCCCCACAGTATTATTGTTACTATTGTGTATATGAACCACATATGCTTCTCCCGCTAACTAAGGTAATAATTTACAACATCCCAAGGAGTAGAATTTAGGATGAACCGAATATATATTGCATTTCTTGCTCCCAACAACAAGATGGGACGCTTTATACGTCGCTTTGGCAAAACCCAATACAGCCACGTGGCTATATCTCTCGATGAAACACTTGAGACTATGTACTCATTTGCCCGCAGAAAGCGGAAGATCCCGCTGGCTGGAGGATTTGTAACGGAATACCCTATACATTATTTCAACCATCCTGGTGATGTGCCGCTTAAGCTGGCCGTTGTAGGCTTGAAGGATCAAGCTTACAACCGATTACTCTTAGCGATTGAGGATTATACTTCGCGAAAGAATGAACTCATATATAACTCGATAGATGCTTTGTTTCTTGGTTTATTCAATAAACCCATCCCAATAAAGGATTGCTATACCTGCATCTCTTTCTGCTGTGATATGCTAGGTCAAAAAGATATCTACACCATACCTGAGCTAGAGAAAAAACTGAGAAAGAACGTCATATATGTCGGCAACTTTAAAGAATATGCTATGAAAACGGACTTTTGGGATCAACCCTACTTTGAGTATGTCAACCCAATAAGAATCCTATCGGTTACACTGGGACACTTTGGAAAACTTTTGTACCGAGCGATAAAAACAAGCCACTGACCAATATATACAAAAGTATATCGGTACAAGCAATATCGTATTGGCTTGTACCGATAGTTATTGTCACTATACAAAAGCTATCCTACTAAAGCTTTTACTTTAGGGTTGACCTCGTCGAGTATCTTTTGAATGAGCTGAGTTTGCTTTTCGTCCGCAGATCTGAACGGGAATTGACAGTAATCTTTCATCTGTACCCCTCTGAGAATCATTGCCTTCTTCATGATGGGTATCCCTGGGGTTCCTATGACCGCTATATCGTTGATTCTGTCCATAACCGCCTGAATCGCAGAAGCTTTATCCATGTCTAGGTTTTGCATCGCTTCAACCCAAGCTCCGCATAGTTCAGGATAGAGGTTACTGAATCCACCTATACAGCCGTTACCACCGCTCATTAGGGTATGTGCGAAATTCTCGTCCTTTCCTGATAGGATGATAAAATCTTCCGAACCACCAGTCCGTATGGTAGAAACCAACATGCGAGTATGACTCATACTGCCTACCGTGTCCTTATATCCGATGATATTGCTGTGTTGTCTCAATAAAGACAGTGCAATAGAGGGTTTCAGGTCATATGAGGTTCTTTCCGGGAAGTTATACATAAAGATATTGCCGTTAATGTCTTTAGCAGCGGCACTGAAATAGTCTTCTATACTCTCATCCGATAGATTGAAATAGTATGGACTGATGATCATTACGCCATCAGCACCCTTCTCAAACGCAATATTTGATAGCTCAACCGTATCTTCCAATCGCATATTTCCAGTACCAATAAACAGCTGGGTTCTGCCTTTCAGGTGTTCGGCAGCTAGTTCGATGAGCTCCAGTTTCTGTTGTTTACTCATAGCAAAGAACTCTCCGGTAGAGCCCATTACCACTATTCCGGTTACTCCACCCTCGATTAATCTATCCCAAATCAACACATTAGCTGCTTTATCGATGGTTCTATCTTCATTAAACGCCGTTACAACCGGTGAGAAATATTGGGGTTTCTTCATGTCTTATATCCTCCTGCCGAAATTATTTTTGTAAGCATATTCTACACTAAACCGCTCTCATTTTACAGTGAATTTCAGAGAAAACTCACAATAAATCATCAAACAAATGTATATTATCGGGTGACTGAACTAATGCTCCTGCCTCAATCTGATGTACAATCTCAACAATTCGGTCGTTGAATGGGGTGGCACATCGATAACGTCTACCAAAATCACACACCACTCCATTTATGGCATCCACCTCGGTAGGTCTTCCTCTTTCGAGATCATAAAGCATTCCGGAACGAATGGATTTATGTTTTTTCATAGCTATCGGGATAATCAGGTTGGCAATCTTCTTCTTTATCGGTCGCTTATAGTCCATCAACCGAGAAACATTTCTACCCTGTACCGGCATGATGGCAATATCGGCTTCCTTGGCGACATCTATGCTTTCCTTAATAACTCTCTGTGCAATCGCTCTCATCTTTCTGTTATCTGCTACCTTGCCGAAGGTGACGTCAAAGATAGTGGAAAGCCCGCTGAAGGCCGCATTAATCAATAACTTGGACCATCTAGCACCGAGAAAGTTCTCTTCGATATATACCGGGCACATATGTTGTAATATATCCTTTATTGTTTGAAGTCGCTCGGTACTGCCTTCCGCTAGGCTGCCTATCTGAAAGCTCATGTTGTTGACATTACTAGTGAGCCTTACCACCCCTGCTTCGACCGGCGAGGCACCCCATATGACAGTAGTCCCTACTACCCTATGTGGTGAGAGAATCTCCATAAGTTTGAGCTCCGGAAGTCCGTTTTGAGTGGTACAGAGAACACCATCATCTTTTATCTTGGTTTTAATGAATTCCGCTGTAGCTTGGTTCTCGGATTGTTTGGTCATCAGAAAAACCACATCATAACAATCACTCATATCTTCGGGAAGGACGGCTTTCACCGGTTGCAGCATCTCGGTTTCTCCGATAATCTTTGCACCTTTTTGATTCAATGCAGCAACATGAGCTGTATTTCGGGTTACCAGTGTGACATCAAGTCCGGCTCTGGTCAGATATGCACCTAAGATTGTACCGAGTGCACCTGCTCCATATATGGCAATTCTCATCTTCAGCTCTCCTTTGACGAAGTCAGAGTTTGATATTATACTGATTACATCCTCTTTGGGATTTTACCACAGAAACCGCTTGAAGCGGTATTGTTTTGCTATAGCTTTCTTTTTTTCTGATAACGACGAGGATAATATTGAATAGATGAACAGTATATATGGGAGATACTAAATGGATTTTACAAAGGGAAAGATAACCCGACAGATCGTGTTGTTTACACTACCGTTACTGCTCGGAAATCTATGCCAACAACTCTACAGTGTCGCTGATGCCATCATTGTCGGACGATATATCAGTGGGGGTACGCTTGCTGCAGTCGGTAGTTCTACAGCGATAATCGGGTTCCTGAACGGATCTCTGCTAGGTCTTACCATCGGTGCTGCGGTAGTGATATCACACTGCTACGGAGCGTCAGAGCAACAACGCCTTCGCAGAACCTTTACTACTAGCGTAATATTCTTAGTTATCGTTTCCTTATGTCTTTCGGTTTTAGGGTTTATACTCTCTCCGGTACTGTTACGATTACTCTCCACACCGGTAGAAATATTCGATTATGCGGTGAGATATCTGCGGTTGTCGATTATAGGGTTAGTGTTTCAGGCGATCTTTAACATGTATTCTTCCTACATGAGAGCACTCGGTGACTCGAAGCATCCGCTATATCTGCTCATCTGTGCTTCCCTGCTCAACATACTGCTTGATTATGCCTTTGTGGCATGGTTTAATCTAGGTGTTGCTGGGGTAGCACTAGCCACCATCGTCTCAAATGTGTTCGCGGTATTACTCTCGATTCTGTTGGTAAGACGTCAAATACCACTGCTTAAGGTTGAAGTGTTAGTCTTTGATAAAGAGAGTTTTCCCGCTATCCTAAGGAATAGTCTCCCTGCTGCGATACAGATGACAGGAACCTCTTTGATATCACTGCTAATCACCCGGTTGGCAAACTCCTTCGGAGAGCTTGCCGCAGCAGGTTACAGTGCCGCAATACGTCTCGATAGCTTCGCTCTGCTACTCCTAGAGAGTCTGAGCCTGACGATGGCTACCTTTGCGGGGCAGAACATCGGTGCAGGAAACGTACTTCGAGCAAAAAAAGGGTATCGCAACATCCTCATTATGATGCTTACCATCGCTCTTTGCGCTTCTGCTTTTGTTCTATTGTTCGGGAAACAAATACTCGGAATCTTTGTCAGCCAGCAGGATCCCAACTCCGGTAGAATTGTATCCTACGGCTGGGAGTTTCTTGCGACCATCGGGATGTTTTATGTCTTACACGCACTATTCTTTTCTTTTAATGGATTCTTTCGAGGAACCGGCGATGCTACCATCGTAATGATACTGACCATCTCATCGCTATCAATTCGCGTAATCTGCTCATATCTGTTTGCCGCAACTATTGTTTCTGGACCTGCTGCCATCGGATACAGTATTCCTATCGGGTGGGCAATTTGTGGTACGATTGCCTGCATTTACTATCGTAAAGGTAAGTATTTAAAGCATTCGGTCTAAACAATTCTCTTCGATTCGTCCTCGTGTTACTCAATATACACCGTAGTTTTCGCAAAGATCTTCCGAAAAATATCTATTTGACAAGAATATATCGTTTATATATAATTAGGCTTGCTATTCGGTCCCGGTACAACAATTAGGCGGTATAGCTCAGTTGGCTAGAGCATTCGGTTCATACCCGGAGTGTCACTGGTTCAAATCCAGTTACCGCTACCAATGGCCCGTTGGTCAAGAGGTTAAGACACCGCCCTTTCACGGCAGTAACACGAGTTCGAGTCTCGTACGGGTCACCAATAAAAAATGGCATATCCTGCAGTCATATATGACTACAGGATATTTTTTTAGTAGACACTGGATTGGTTATACATTATATAGTATGGCAGTTACTAAAACAGTTACATCGACTGTTGTTCGAAAGGAAGATAACGCTCACCAGGAAATATACGTCATGTTTCTCGTTCATATTAATTCTCTAATATGGGTATGTACTTGATGTGAGTAACTTTGAAGCGGTTCTGTTGAAGTATATAATAAGCACTTGGTAGAATACGATTAAATGTGATTGATAAGGCATCATCTGAAAGTCTTCATGAGTTTACTAATCAACAGTTAATCAGGGGAAACAAGATTACTACAGATGGCTGACCATCCACATCTAAAGGTTATACTCCGAAGGTAATCACAAAAAAAACTACTGAATGTAGAACCTCTAAAGAACACTTTACGTATTATCTTGATGAAAATACATTTCGCTATAATCATCACAAATCAAAAAGTAGCGGGTTGCTTTCTATGAGATTACTAGAAAATGCTGTTCAAATTCAAGCTACACCTTATAAAGAGATAGTATCGAAATAGACTAACTTAACTCACGTTAAGTGCATACCCATATTATCTAATACTTCACTATTCTCTAGTTTAGGTACATCGAGTTTACATAGATTGTAGATATTAATAGAACAAGGAAGACATCGGCTTATCCGAGTAGATACGTGCTACTGCCTCTGCAAACACCGGCGCTACCGAGATAACCTTTATCTTATCTATCTGCTTTTCTTCCGGTAGCTCTATAGTGTCAAATACCACCAGTTCCTCTATCTTACTGTTATCTATCTTTTCAATTGCAGTTTGTGAGAGTAAAGCATGGGTTGCACAGGCTGTTACACTCTTAGCACCGTATTTCACTACCTCATCAACCGCATTGCAGAGGGAACCTCCCGTATCGATGATATCGTCGTACATGACTACATGCTTATCTTTAACATCTCCGATAATATTCATGACCTCGCTGATATTAGGTGCCGGACGACGTTTATCCAGAATTGCTAGCGGAACATTATTGAGTCGTGATGCTAATGCACGGCTTCGTGTTATGGACCCGACATCGGGTGAAACTACCACAAGATTGTCCATTCTATCTTGAAATTTCTTTTCAAAATAGGGTACGACATTTGGAACTCCGAGTAGATTATCTAAAGGAATATTAAAGAATCCCTGTATCTGCGGAGAATGCAGATCCATGGTTAACACTCTGTCGGCTCCTGCTGTCGTTATCAGATCTGCCACCAACTTAGCTGAGATAGGCTCGCGTGATTTCGATTTTCTATCCTGTCGTGCATACCCGAAGTAGGGAATTACAGCGGTGATTCTTCCGGCTGATGCACGTTTAAACGCATCTATCATCAACAACAGCTCCATTACATTTTCATTGACAGGGCTACCTGTCGACTGTACCACATATACATCGCTGCCGCGTGCTGATTCAAGTATGGATATTGAGGTCTCTCCGTCAGCAAATGCTTTGACCTCGCTCTTGCCCATCGGTAACCCCAGATAGTTTGCCATCTCTTTGGCAAAGTTTTTACTGGCATTCGCAGCAAATATCTTAATGTCTCGTCCGTGAAGATTCATAGCATTCTCCCTACTGTTATTTCATTATTTTCTATTGTTTTCTATCGTTCATCAACCTATTCTTCTTCTCGACATATGCTGCAAGTTTTCGATCTGCCCAGCCTTCTTTCAGCCCGAGTTCTCCTCTATCGATAGCCAATGCCCCATCTGGTACGTCCTGCGTAATGGTGGTTCCGGCAGCCGTGTATGCCCGTTCTCCCACAGTGACCGGCGGTATCAAGTTGGTATTACACCCGATAAAGGCATAGTCCTTAATGACCGTCCTATACTTATTCTCTCCGTCATAGTTGCTAGTTACCGTTCCACAACCAAAGTTACAGAAACGACCAACATCACTGTCACCGATATATGTAAGGTGGGCAACATCGGTACCCTCCCCAATATTAGAGTTTTTGATCTCAACAAAATCTCCGATACTCACCCAATCAGAAATACATGAGTCGGGACGGAAATGACTGAACGGACCTGCCTTAACATTACTCCCGATTTTTGATTCATATACCTGGCATGCATTTAGCCGGGTATCCTCTCCTACAGATGAGTTTCGTATTATTGTATTAGGTCCGATGATCGAACCCTTTCCAATTGCTGTATTGCCGTAGAGTATACTGCCCATCATTATCTCAGCACCCGGAGCAATCTCTACATCTGGTCCGATAATTATACCATACCTACTGGTAAAATGAACTCCGTTCTGTAGATGCTTTAGGATGGCTCGTTGACAGGCGATATCGTTGAGATTCAACAGATCCAACGGTGAGTTAGCTCCCAACGTTACCTGTGGATTTTCTGCCGTATATACACTGACGTTCAGATTGTTCTCAATGAGGATGGATACCACATCGGTGAGATAGTACTCACCCTGTGCGTTGTCGTTACCGATTTTTGCCAGTGTTTCAAGTAGAGTCGCCGTGGAAAACCAACCCGCACCCGAGTTAATTTCATTTATCTTTGCGGTCGCATCATCGGTATCGGTCTGTTCGACGATTGCCGCTATTCTGCCAGATCTACGGACAATCCTACCGTATCCGGTTGGATCCTCCAACCGAGCGGATATTATGGTGGCTACCGCAGCTTCTTGCTTATGTAGTGCATATGACTGAATAATAGTGTCTGAATCCATGAAGGGTGTATCGCCGTAGAGTATCAGTGTATCTTCGCCGGTATGTAGCTTCAGAAAATCCGATGCACACATGACTGCATGCCCGGTTCCGAGTCTTTGCTGTTGATATGATATGCTGCAGCCGACCGCGGCATCTTCCACATCTTTGTTCCCGACAACAACACAGATGTTTTCAATCTCTGCTCCTCTTGCCGCATCGATTACCCAAGAAATCATTGGTTTGTGCGTTACTTCACACAATACTTTGGATGAGCGGGAGAACATTCTTTTCCCTTCACCCGCTGCCAGAATTACACAGTTGGCGTTCGGAATACCCATTACTTCACCTCTTGCCAGAGTTTGTATATGTTTTTCAGTAGTTTTTCATTGAAGATATTTGCCCGGTTGATCATCTAAAAACCATTATCAGAACCACCTTCATTATAGTCTTTAGAGGGGTTTCAATCAAGCAAATATTTTCTCGCTGCATAGTATTTGTAATTCTTTTTTGATATAATGTCAGAGATAAATGGACAATGAAAATCCAGAATATTAGGAGGTCACGGTTTTGAGTCAGAAGTTTGTATATCTTTTTTCTGAAGGCAACGGCACAATGCGCAATCTGTTGGGAGGTAAGGGAGCAAATCTAGCCGAGATGACCAATCTCGGAATGCCGGTTCCACAGGGTTTCACCATTACCACCGAAGCATGTGCACAGTATTACGAAGACGGGGAACAGATCAATAATGAGATTATTGGAGAGATCCATGAGTATCTCATCAAGATGGAAGAGATAACCGGAAAGAAATTCGGTGATGCTGCTAATCCCCTGTTGGTATCTGTGCGTTCGGGAGCCCGCGCATCGATGCCCGGCATGATGGATACAATTCTCAACCTGGGAATCAATGATGTTGTTGTGGAGGGTGTGGCTACACTCACCGGCAACGAAAGATTTGCCTATGACAGCTATCGACGCTTCATCCAGATGTTTTCTGATGTGGTAATGGAGCTGTCAAAGAAGAATTTCGAAGAGATTATCGATGAGATGAAGGAGCATAAGGGTGTGGTTGATGATACCGAACTCGATGCCGACGATCTCAAGGAGATGGTAGTCAGATTTAAGAAATTCTACAAGGATAATCTCGGAAATGATTTTCCGCAGAATCCGCAGGATCAGCTCATGGAGGCCGTCAAGGCAGTATTCCGCAGCTGGAACAACGACAGAGCCATTTTCTATCGCAGAATGAACGATATTCCCTCGAGTTGGGGGACCGCTGTCAATGTACAGGCGATGGTATTCGGAAATATGGGAGACAGTTCCGGAACTGGTGTTGCCTTTACCCGCGACCCTGCAACCGGAGAAAATAAACTCTACGGTGAGTTTCTCATAAATGCTCAAGGCGAGGATGTTGTGGCAGGAGTTCGCACTCCTCTTCCAATATCCAGACTGCAGGAGATCATGCCGGAGGTATATGAGCAATTTGTCAGCATCTCCGATCGACTGGAAAAGCACTATAAGGATATGCAGGATATGGAGTTTACCATAGAAAACGGTAAATTATATATGCTTCAGACACGTAATGGAAAGCGTACAGCAGCTGCAGCACTTAAGGTCGCCTGCGATCTCGTGGACGAAGGTATGATCGATAAGACTGCTGCCGTTCTGATGGTCGACCCCAAGCAGCTGGATGCCTTACTGCATCCACAGTTTGATCCCGATGCCTTAAAAGCAGCTGTTCCTTCCGGAAACGGACTAGCCGCTTCACCCGGTGCTGCTTGTGGTAGAGTAGTATTCACCGCTGATCAAGCCGTAAAGATGGCAGCAACCGGTGATAAGGTTGTCTTGGTCCGTCTCGAAACCTCTCCCGAAGACATCGAAGGTATGCATGTTTCGGAAGGTATCCTCACAGCACGTGGCGGAATGACCTCACATGCAGCCGTTGTTGCACGCGGAATGGGAACCTGTTGTGTCTCGGGGTTGGGTGAGATACGTATCTATGAACAAGACGGGTATTTTGAACTTGCAGGTAAGCGGGTTAATGGCGGAGATTACATATCTCTAGACGGATCAACCGGAAATGTATATCTCGAATCCATCCCGACCATTGAAGCATCATTGACCGGTGATTTTGGACGTTTCATGGAATGGGCAGATGAGATAAGAACACTCGGTGTTCGCGCAAATGCCGACACTCCGACCGATGCCAGACAGGCCTTCAGTTTCGGTGCAGCCGGTATAGGATTATGCCGTACCGAACATATGTTCTTTGATACCGACCGAATTGCAGCTATGCGGGAGATGATACTCTCTAAGACCGAACAACAACGTCGTACTGCACTGGCTAAACTGCTACCGATGCAGCAGGGCGACTTCGAAGCCATCTATGAAGAGATGAACGGATTCCCTGTAACTATTCGTTTCTTAGATCCTCCTCTTCACGAGTTCCTTCCCTCCGACGAAAACGATATCATCTCACTAGCAGGTGAACTCAAGGTTTCGGTTGAGGATGTTAAGGCAGCTGTATCCGAACTGCATGAGTTCAACCCCATGATGGGGCATCGCGGATGTCGTTTAGCAGTTTCCTATCCGGAGATTGCAGAGATGCAGACTACCGCTGTCATCCAGGCAGCCATCAGCGTCATCAAACGCACCGGAATGACCGTATCTCCTGAGATAATGATCCCGCTAATTGGTGATGTCAAAGAATTGAATTACGTCAAGAAAATCGTGGTAGACACAGCGGATAAAATCATAGCTGATTCCAGCATCGAGATGTCTTATCAGGTCGGTACCATGATAGAGATTCCACGTGCTGCTTTGACGGCAGATGAGATAGCAAAGAATGCTGATTTCTTCAGCTTTGGCACTAACGATCTCACACAGATGACCTTTGGTTTCTCTCGTGATGATGCCGGCAAGTTCCTCGAAGACTACTACTCCAAGAGTATCTTTGAGAGCGATCCCTTTGCCAGAATCGACCGAGAGGGTGTCGGTGCGTTAATGAAGACCGCGGTAGAACTAGGACGTAGCGTCAATCCGAAACTGAAACTCGGAGTCTGTGGCGAACACGGTGGAGATCCTTCCTCGATTGAGTTCTGCCAGATGATAGGGTTGGATTACGTATCCTGCTCTCCCTTCAGAGTACCTATCGCTCGGTTAGCCGCTGCACAGGCAGCCATCAACATTAAGTAAAGGTGGAGATTATCCGTTCCTGATAAAAAAATATACGACTGGGGAGAAAACACTTTGTTGTTTTCTCCCTTAGTTTTTCTCTTGGTTGCTATTTTTGGCAGCTTCTATGTTAATTTCCAGGAAAGAAAACTGCAAGAAATATGTAAGAAGTGACGAAAAATATTCCCGGCTCTTTAATTACTATTTCAAAGAGAGTATACTGAGAACAAATATTAAACTTAGGAGGAAACTCAATGTCAAGATCGACTATTGTATCTGTTAAGGCACGCGAAATACAGTCATTACGCGGTCATCCAGGTGTTGAAGCAGTGGTAGTTACCGAAAACGGTTCGGTAGGTAGAGCCATCTGTACTGCCGGTATTTCCATCGGTTCACATGAAATCCCGTTTGCATATGATGGTGGTGAAAAATGGCGCGGCAAAGGTGTTATGAGAGCGGTCAACGCCGTAAACGAAATGATTGCTCCGGCAATAATCGGAATGGATGCATCACGCCAGATAGAGGTTGACAGTGTCATGTTGAACATCGGCAAGGATACCTTGGGTGGAAACGCAACCGGTGCTGTTTCTGCAGCAGTTCTCAAAGCCGGTGCAGCTTCGCTGGATATTCCACTTTATGCTCATATAGGTGGTGCCAGCTCATACGTACTGCCGGTCCCCGGAACCGGATGTCTCGGTGGTTCTAATCGTTACGGAGATCACGCATTACATTCGGGTGGTAAACCCTCACATGCTTTCATGGCATATGATTTCAATAGCTTCGCCGAAGCTTCCTATGCACTTTGGGATATCTCAGATCGTTGGAGAGTAGCTCTCAAGGAAGCATATGGTGCAGATTTAGGCGCAATGGGCGCCAGCATCCCTCCCGGAACGGTTAAGAGCGATACCGAACTCTGGGATCTCATGGCTGAGACTATAAACAAACACGGGTATGAAAATCGTATCGGCATCCAGGTAGATATTGCCTCCGATACCTACTTCAATAAGCAAACCCAAAAGTTCGAAGGTTTGTTCGATGCAACTCCCCGTACCATGGACGAACTGTTAGCCTTCCTGATTGATATGCCCAAAAAATGGCCCTTCGTCATAATCGAAGATCCTCTGCCTGAGGATGATTACGAACTGACCGGCATCTACACCAGAGCTGTAGATATTCAAATAGTGGGTGACGATCTCTTTACAACCAATCCCGCAAGAGTTCGTGAAGGAATCAAATACGGAGCCGGCAACTGTGTACTGTTGAAGGTAAACCAGATTGGTTCAATCACCGAAGCATTTGACATGGTCCAACTCGCCTACAACAACAACTACGGTGTCATGCCTTGTTCATCTCGCGGTGAGGGTATCGATATCTGTGATTACTCGGTAGGTCTTAAGGTCGGTACCGTTCGCGAATCAGGAACCGGCGAGTATGCCAATCGGTTCATTGAAATCGAAGAAGAGCTCGGTTCACGCGCCACATTTGCCGGAAAATACGGCTTAAATGGTTCGAGATTTGAACTCCAAAAGGATCTCTAAATCTTAGTTTAATTCTAAAACAAACTACCTCGTATCGATGGGTGTTATTCCATTCCCTTCGATACGAGGTGTTTTTTTGACATAGCAATTTCCCGTTATTTGCGTTTAGCTTTTGTTGTGTGCTTGCCTTCTGTAACGATATCGACCGTCAAAACAATCTCATCCGCTGCGGTTAGACACAGCAGCGGAACCATATTGATGAGATATCTTGAGGTGGTTTCCCAGAAATTAAAGAACAACATAACTCCGAATAACGTTAGGTAAACCACATACAAATCAGAAGTCTTGTTTTTACCAAATATCTGTCGGAATAATCCTAAGCAGAGTAACCCCAAGGTCATGAGATGGTATCCCCCGGAGTAGATGGTATACGGCATATATAACGGCTGTCCGACCAAAATGATGTGATGTGTGAAGTTCACTCTTAGAGGTGTACACAGAAAGACATCGGCTCCATATTTACCGTCGGACCAGGTGAGTACGGCCTTTTCGGTCGCCATCGATATGTATCCTCTCACGGTATATGAGCGATAAATCTCTTTAACCCTTTGATTCACTGCCTCTTTTCTCGCTTCAAGTCCCTCAAAACTAATACAGTAGTTGAGATCCTCATCTGAATAGTATCCCGGACTGTGACTACCGTATAGAAACCATAATCCTATCGGAAGACCTATCGTTTCCTCTCTGCTGAAATCAATTACTCCGCTCTGTCTCTGCCATCGATTGTATGAAAAATACATCACGCCAAATACACTAACGACGGCAGTAGCAGCCGCAACTGTCTTCAAAATACTGTCACGGCGGTCGATGAAGAGGTTGATGATTATGGCAACTGCAATCACTGCCACACTTCCCTTTACCGCAAACCCTAAGAACGCTACTGCCGACCCTGCCAATAGCAACAGAATACGCTTGAAGTAACGGTCGCTATCTCGAGCCAAAATGTATAGATAGAGGGTAGCGGTCATAAACGGCATCGACAGTGTGTCGGTGTAGAAGACCGGGGTCCAGATATACATAACCGGGCAGAACACCGCAACTAAGAATACCGTAAACACGGCTGATTTACTACGAAATATTCGCTTAGCAATAAGATATATGAAAAGGACTGACAGCGATATCATAACGGCATTGAAGCAGATAGCAGAAGTCAGACCTGCCTCGGTTAAGGGCTGTATTCCGAAAAATGACATCAGCTTAAAGAACAACCCCAGCAGTAACAGTAAACCCACATTGTTATTGCAGACCACATAGTAGTGTGAATATCGGTTAAGCACGAAGTTATCCAGCAGATCTACCACCGACTCATATACCACCTTCAGATCAAGTATCACCACCTGGGTCAGCAGATAACCGACCAGCATCAGCAGCCCGGTAAAAACTGCAAAGAGAAACAGCATCAACAGGCGAAAACGTCCGTCTGTCATGCTGTTTAGTTTATGTTTTGTGACTTTTGATATCAATATGATAACAAATAGTATTACTACAGTAGCGACTGCGGCAAGTAGATTCTCTTTAGGTTGATTGACTATGATGTTTAGTATCAACCACAATAGAATCACAAGAAATACTATAAGAAAGGCGGTGTACAGTTTTTTTGCTCCCCTTACCATCACACGTCCTAGTCTTCCGGATCTATCTCTTCCGTTTCACCCTCACTCGGTTCCGGAAGGATCTGTTCGGTGTTTTCATCCGATTCATAATCCTCTTCAGTGTCTCTCTCGGCTCTGGCAACAGTTACAATCCGATCATCCTCTGCTACCCGCATCACCCGAACACCCTGCCCGTATCTGCCGGTTGCATTAATGTCAGCTACATGAAATCGTATGATAATTCCGGTTTGGCTGATGAGAATAACATCATCATCGGTATCAACTGCCTTTACCCCGGCAATGACGGCTTTCATATTCCGTGGATAGTTTATGATACCTTTGCCTCCCCGGTGCTGCAATCGGTATCCTTCGACATCGGTGAGCCGTCCTTTTCCGTCCTCGGTTACGGTCAGCAGCATCGATCCGTCTCTTATGGTCGACATCCCTACAACCGTATCTCCCTCTGAGAGGGAAATCGCCTTAACTCCTCGGGCAATTCTTCCCACCGAACGTACATCCTTCTCGTTGAATCGTATTGCCATCCCTTGACCGGTAGCTACAATCAGATCCTGTGTTCCATCGGTCAGTCGTACCCAAGCAAGATCATCATCCTCATTCAGAATGATACCGAATACTCCCTTGCGATAGATATTGCGATAGAGTGACAGATTACTCTTCTTGATGAAACCTTTTCGTGTCACCATGACGATATACTCGGCAGCATCGAAGTCGGCAACTCTAATAACTGTGGTCACCTTCTCCTCCGGCCATAACGGCAGCAGATTGACAATATTCATGCCTCTGCTGGTTCGTGAACCTTCCGGTATTTCATAACCCTTCAGCTTATATACTCGTCCTTTGTTGGTCATAAACAGCAGATTGTCATGGGTTGAGCAGATATATAGCTCTGCGACAAAGTCTTCATCCCGTCGGGTCAACCCCGTAATACCACGCCCACCACGTTTTTGACTCTTATACAGATCGGTCGGTTGTCGTTTCACATACCCGAAATGTGTCAGGGTGATAACACAATCCTCTACCGGTATGAGGTCCTCAATATCCACCTCTCCCGATACCGGAACTATCTCGGTTCTACGGTCATCACCAAACTTCTCAGAAATCTCGGTCAGCTCTTCCTTAATGTTGGCCAGCAAGAGGTACTTGTCATCAAGTAGATTTTGTAGCTCCTCTATCCGTAGCGCTAACTCTTGCAGCTCGTTATCTATGCGCTGTATCTCAAGTCCAGCCAGACGACCGAGTTGCAGCTGTACTATAGCAGTGGCTTGAACTTCGTCAAATCCGAACTTTTCCATAATCGCCGTCCTGGCTTCACCGCTACCTCCCTTACACCCGCGGATGGTCGCAATAATATCATCGATTATGTCAACTGCTCTCCTGAGTCCTTCTAGTATATGTGCTCTATCTCGGGCTCGTTTCAGGTTATATTCTGTTCGTCTGGTCACCACATCACATTGAAAGTCGATATAGCTCTGCATCATGGTCTTGAGATCCATGATCTTGGGTATACCGTCCTTTAGTGCTAACATTATGACCCCGACCGTCTCCTGTAGCTGTGTAAATTTGTATAATTGGTTGATTATTACCTGTGCGTTTACATCCCGTCGAAGTTCGACTACCACCCTGAATCCATCACGGTCACTCTCATCCCGTAAAGCGGTGATTCCATCCACCCTCTTGTCCTTGACCAGATCCGCAATACTCTCGATGAGCCGGGCTTTATTGACCATATATGGCATCTCGGTGATGACGATGGTATATCGACCGTTATCTTCTTCAATTTCCGCCTTACCGCGAAGGGTAATTCTGCCTCTTCCGGTTGCATAAGCGGCTCGGATGCCGCTCATACCCATTATGACACCGCCAGTAGGAAAATCCGGTCCCTTAATATAGTCTAAAAGATCCAGTATCTCGCAATCGGGATTGTCAATGAGATACTGCATACCGTCCACTATCTCTTTGAGGTTATGCGGCGGTATGTTGGTTGCCATGCCCACCGCTATACCGGTAGAACCATTTACCAACAGATTAGGAAATCTCGAGGGTAGTACAGAGGGTTCCATGGTTCGGTCATCATAGTTCGGTGTGAAATCAACCGTTTCCTTGTCAATATCCTTCAACATATAGTTGGTCAACTGTTGAAGTCGTGCCTCGGTATATCTGTAAGCGGCAGGAGGATCTCCGTCGATCGAGCCGAAGTTACCCTGTCCTTCAACCAACGGATAGCGCATGGAGAAATCCTGCGCCAACCTGACCATTGCATCATAGACCGAAGCATCACCATGTGGATGATAACTACCCAGCACCGCACCGACCGTGTCTGCTGCCTTACGAAAGGCCTTATCGTGGGTTAAGTCTCTTTCCGACATCGAATACAGAATACGTCTATGAACCGGTTTCAGTCCGTCGCGTACATCCGGAAGGGCACGGGAAACAATAACCGACATGGAATAGTCTAAGAAACTCTTCTTCATCTCCCGTTCTATATCTCTGGTCAGTATTATTCCGTCTCTGTTATCCGGTTTTATGTTATTATCGTCCATGCTCTACTCTCTTCTGTGAGATTATATATCCAGATTCTGTACATATCTCGCGTTCTTTTCGATGAATTCCCGTCTCGGAGGCACCTTATCTCCCATCAGAATGGTGAATATCTCATCTGCAGCAGCTGCATCATCAATCTCTACCTTTATGAGGGTTCGGTTATCTGGGTTCATGGTAGTCTCCCAGAGCTGATCGGGGTTCATCTCTCCTAATCCTTTATATCGGTTTATCTTCAGGTTGTTTTCACCCAGTTCCTGAGTAATTCGCTCTCGCGAGGCTTCATCATATGCATACCTGATGGTGTTTCCTTTTTGCAGGCGATAGAGCGGTGGTTGAGCCAGATAGATATGTCCTTCTGTCAACAGTGGTCGCATAAACCTGAAGAAAAAGGTCAGTAACAGCGTACGTATATGACTACCATCCACATCTGCATCTGCCATGATGATTATCTTGCCGTAACGCAACTTTTCTAGGTCGATTTCATCACCCAGTCCTGTGCCGAGTGCCGTTACCACCGGCAGTAGCTTTTCATTGGTGTACACCTTATCTAGTCGGGTCTTCTCGACATTGATCATCTTTCCCCATAAAGGCAGTATTGCCTGGAACCTTCGGTCACGTCCTGTCTTGGCAGAACCACCGGCAGAATCTCCCTCGACAATATATATCTCGGTTCCTTCCTTGCCTTTTTCAGAACAGTCTGCCAACTTGCCAGGCAACGAGGTACTGTCTAGGGCAGATTTTCTACGGGTTTGATCTCGCGCCTTCTTAGCTGCCTCACGTGCTCGTGCGGCACTGAGAGCCTTCTCATATATAGCTTTGGTAATTGAGGGATTCTCTTCGAAATAGTCGATTATCTTCTGGTAAACCAACCGTTCAACCAATGCACGCATATCGGTGTTACCCAACCGTGCCTTGGTTTGCCCTTCAAACTGAGCATCGTTGAGCTTTACGCTGACAATGGCAGTTAGTCCTTCCCTGACATCATCTCCTGCCAAGTTTTTATCGGCTTCCTTCAGCAAGGAGTATTTCCTACCATAGTCGTTGAACGCACGGGTTATTCCGTTTTTAAATCCCTGTTCGTGGGTACCGCCATCCGATGTATGGATATTGTTGGCAAAGGTTAACAGTAGCTCATTGTAGCTATCGTTATACTGCATAGCCACCTCAACCTCTTTATCATCTCCGGAACTGTTGAAGTATATTATCTCGTCATGGATAGTACCTAAGGATCTCCTGGCGTGAATATGCTCGATAAAGCTCCGAATTCCGCCTTCGTAGTGCATCTTTTCAACCGTTACCTCGTCGGTACGTTGATCTATTAATGATATCTGAAGTCCCGCATTCAGAAATGCCTGCTCCCGCATACGATTCTCCAGCGTCGAGTAGTCATATTCCGTCTCTTCGAAGATTTCTGCATCCGCCTTCCAGGTAACTATGGTACCAGTTCGGTTGGTGGGACCGACCTCATGAAGCTCCTCCACAACATCACCACGAGAGAATCTTTGGATATACTCTCGACCGTTGATGTGAATCTCGACCACAAGCCATTCAGACAGTGCGTTAACCACTGCCGCTCCCACTCCGTGAAGACCTCCGGAAAAATGATAACCTTCTCCATCAAACTTACCGCCGGCATGTAGCATGGTAAAGACAACCGTTGCAGCAGGTAGACCGGTGGTAGCTTGAATTCCAGTAGGAATTCCTCTACCATCGTCGTCGACCGATACCGATCCGTCATTTTTCAGGGTCACTGTAATATTATTGCAGTATCCGGCCAATGCTTCATCTATCGAGTTGTCCACTATTTCGTAGACTAGATGATGAAGCCCTCTAGTTCCGGTAGAACCGATATACATACCCGGTCGCTTTCTGACTGCTTCCAGTCCTTCTAGTACCTGTATCTGTTCGGCGTCATAGACCATTTCGATATGTTCTTTTTTTTCTGTGTTTTCTTCCATGTAACTCCGTTAACTCCTGATTATTACGCTAGATACTTCTCTGTTTCAATATTCCGGTTGATAAACCGGAGATATATACCTTCTCTTCGGTCAGTATAAATGACTGTGGCAGATCCTCTGCGGCATCCACAATGTGCCCTTCTCGTTGCATAACGGTCAGATAATCCCGCATCCGTTTTTCTATGGTAGATATATCGATATCAAAGATACCGATTATCTCTTCGCTATTGAGAATATAGTTGTTTCCTATGTGAAGATACATCCCTATTCTACCAGTATTCCTTTATCTATCTTGAACAGCGACGCCTCTACCCGTTTGGTCACGAGCGAGGGATCACACCCGGTGATTATTGATTGGGTGGCTAAACGGTTTATGAGGTATTCCTGTCGATTGCCGTCCAGTTCCGACAGTACATCGTCCAAAAGGAGTATGGGTTCCTCTCCGAGTGAACGTTCCATAATGGAGGCTTCAGCCATCTTCAAGGCCAGTACCACAGTTCGCTGTTGACCTTGAGAGGCATATACTCGAGCATTAACTCCGTCTAATGTGATGGTTATATCGTCACGATGGGGACCTAACGTAGAGAAACCGGCTCCGATATCATACTGTCTTTTACTATGCAGCAGGGCGACTGCCTGCTCGATATTAAAGCCATCATCAAATAATGTAGATATATATGCCAGACTCAACTGTTCACTGTCACCAGAAATGGCACTATAGTGTTCTTTTGCTAGTACCAAAAGGCTGTCACAGAAATTACTACGCATCTGTGTTATGACCCGTGCTGCCTCTGCAATCTGAACATCAAACACATCCAAGATATCATACATCTGAACATTTCTGTAGCTGTCCTTTAGTGCACTGTTCTTCTGTCCCAACAGTCGTGTATATCGTCGAAGCTCAATCAGATAGTGCGGAGATATCTGACATAATGCGGTGTCGATGAACTTCCGTCGTTGTTCCGGGCTTCCCTTGACTAACATAAGATGTTCAGGTGAAAATAGTACACAGCAAAAAACACCTGCCAGTGCGGCTGCTTTTATCGGGGTACCGCGATTTCTTTGTCCGATTCTTCCCCTATCGGAAATTGTAACTCGGATTCTTTGCTCGCGCTGTTCCAGGTTAAAGATCCCGTCTATTACACTGCTAACTTCACCCTGCATAATCATTTCATTATCTTTGCGTGCACGAAATGATTTCGCACCGGTTAGAATGAAGATGGATTCCAGCAGATTGGTTTTACCCTGTCCGTTTGCTCCGTATATGACGTTTACACCGTTTTCAGGTGTAAATTCCAACTCCTTAATATTTCTGAATCTCTGTAGTGATAGGTTTATCAGATTCATCTTACCACACTATATGCGAACCGGAAGTACGAGATAGAGGAAATCATCTCCTTCAAGTGGAACTATCTTTATGGGTGATGATTTTTCGTTCAACTCAAGATATACCTCATCCTGATTACAATGATTAAGTGCTTCCATTAGATAACGGCTATTAAATCCCATCTCTATTCCATCTCCTTCGATGGCTGCCGATATTTCATCATGTGATTTTCCTACCGGAGTATTACAGTTGACTATCACCATATCATCTTCAAAAGATATCTTTACTGCATTGAGCACAACGTTACTGATGACCAATGAAGCTCTCTCCACCGCACTGTAGAAATCCGACACATTGATTTTTGTTCGCGTCTTATACCCTATTGGAATGGAATATGTATGATCGATGAAGTCCCCTTCCAGCAGACGGGTGGTAACAACAAAATCTTTAAGGGTGAATATGGCATATCTTCTGGCAGTACTTATATGGATATCATCTTCACCATCGATGAGACGAGATACCTCAGCCAACGTCTTGCCCGGTACTATGAAACTGCGATTTTTACTGTTCTCAATGTTCTTTTTGCTAACTGCCAACCTATATCCATCCACCGCAACTAATGTCAATAGATTTTCTTCTAATATGAAGCGTGCACCGGTATAAACCGGCTTTGAATCATCAGTTGCTACCGCAAAGAGGATCATTTCGATCATCTCTTTCATATCAGCACTTGAGATGATTAATGATTCTTCAGTTTCTGGATTTGGTAGATCGGGAAAATCTGATGCCACGATGCCAGAAAAATCAAATTTTGCTATTCCACACTGTAAAAATACATGAGAGTGATTGTCGGTATATATGAGTACCTCTTCTCCCACAGATTTTCTTACCATATCGATGAGTAGATTGGCATTTATGACGATATCTCCCGTCTCTTCAACAACAGCAGATATAGTTGTATTGATACCAAGCTCCAGATTGTATCCGGTCAGTATTACACTTCTCTCGAGTACAGTGAACAGTATTCCCTCTATTGAAGGGATGGGGGAGCGTGAAGCTACTGCTCTTGAGACACCCGACAGTGCTTTAATCAATTCTTCTCGTTGACAACGTATTCTCATAGTATAATTCTCCTTGGTTGGTTATTGAGTAAAAAAAAAACACAAAAGCATCGACTATATATATATTACTCAAGTAGTAATAGTAGAGGTGTTGATTTTGATGAAAACTCACGGGAGGACGATTTATGCCGGAAAAGGAACCAAAAGTTTTCATCATCGCTGTGATGAATAAATATTGAAAATGTTGAAAACCTTTAGAGAAAAGAACTGAGTGTTGAAAAAGTCGGTCGATGGTTGATTATTCGGTTGAAAATGAATACAAAAGCAAGCACTATCCCTTTACATTCTTGATTATATCCTCGATGGTACCTCTCAATCTCGTATCACTGAGGATGAGGCTGGATATACGCTTAAGCGCATGGGTTACGGTCGAATGATTTCGACCTGAGAACTCAAACCCGATGTCTTCCATGGTCAGCGGGGTGACCTCTCTGAGGACATACATCGCCACCTGTCGGGTGAAAGAGATATCTGAATCGCGACGGCTGCTCTTTATGTCTTCAACCGAATTGCCGAAGGTTCTGCTTACCTCTTCGAGCACCTTCTCGACGGTGACGGGGATCGGTCGATGTTCTTGTTGGATATCCTTTATCGCACTCTGAGCACTTAAGATGGTCGGTGGGACATCGTCGATTATCCTGTGAGCATTAATCCGATTTACGATACCCTCCAACTGACGAATATCTTCCTTTACCTGATTTGCAATAAACTCGGCGACATCAAGAGGCATCTCAAAGTTCAGCATGCTGGCTTTTCGTAGTAATATTGAGATACGGGTTTCGAGATCCGGTGCTTGAATATCGGCGATAAGACCCCATTCGAAACGGGTACGCATCCGTTCCTCGAGAGATTTTATCTCTTTTGGGGGACGATCCGAGGCTAGTACTATCTGTTTAGCACTTCGATAGAGTTCATTAAAGGTATGGAAGAACTCTTCCTGGGTGGATTCCTTTCCGCCGATGAACTGTATATCATCAGCTAACAGTACGTCGGCACTCCTGTATTTGTCGTGAAAGTGGCTTGTATCTCCCATCGAGATAGCCCTAATCAGTTCATTGGTAAAATTCTCTCCTTCGACATAGACCGTTTTGTATCTCGGTCGGGTCTGCTCGATTTCATTCTTGATTGCCATCAACAGATGGGTCTTTCCCAACCCGGAAGCTCCGTAGATGAACAGCGGGTTATATGCTCCCGAAGGATTTGCGGCAACTGCTTGTGCCGCGGCATGAGCAAACTTATTGGTTGCACCTACGATGAAGTTATCGAAGGTGTATGTATAATCGCCGGAGACAGGTTGCTGAGGTTGTTCCGGAGGTGAATCGACGATATTGATACCGGTATCCCGACTGATAATTCGGATATCGACCGAAAACCCCAACAGTTTCTCAAATTCTTCTGCAAGCGGTACGAGATATCGCTCCTCGACAATACCCTTCTGAAAATCGGTACTGACCGACAGCGTGACGATACCCTCGGTAAAGGAGACAGGTTCGATTCCACGAATAAACAGATTGAAGGTAGTCTCAACCATGGTGTTCTGCAGAGCGGCTGCAACTGAAGCATAGATTTGTTCAAATGATTCCATGATTCTCCTCATAAAAGGGTGTCGGGGTATAGTTCGTTTAAGCGGATAGGATAGATACAAAAGGGTGGTCGTAATTAGATGTTTTTACTCGTCAAATACCCTTTCAAGTATAGCAGTTTTCCCAGCTTTATGCAACTTAATCGGCGCATTTAAGCCTTGCTACAGAAGCGAAAAAATCGTTCTGTCAACCGGTATGCTTTTGGCAAGAAATTTCTTGATTCTATCTGTATAAACTGTATCTTACGAGCGAAAATCATGGAGAAAATGACTATTGGTCGAATGGATATTGACAGATCCTAAATGACTAAATCAGGAGGATAGGTTTCCTGAATACATTGGCAGTTCCACATCAGTAGCATCCGTTAACGCAGTTATCGTCGGAAGATTTGTTGACATAAATCCTTCAGTTATACTATACTTGTAACCTGCAGTGCAAAGAACATTCTATGTTGTTTGTAATGTATATATATATTGAAAGGAAAGACCATGGGTAAGCCAACATATCATCCGAAAAAACGTGCTCGTAAACGTGAGCATGGTTTTATGAAGAGAATGCGCACCAAAGGTGGAAGAAAGATACTGTCACGACGTCGTGCAAAAAACCGTAAAACACTGAGCGCATAGCATTTCAATGAAACAAAAGACACAAAAGAAAAATATGCTGAATAAGAATTTCCAGTTTCAGCAGGTATATCGAAAGGGACAGAGTTATGTAGCGCCGACCGTTGTCACATACATTCTGTCCAAACCTCGAGGTCAGGTACGTTACGGAATTACGGCCAGTAAGAAGATTGGCGGTGCTGTTGACCGAAACCGAGCGAGAAGGGTTATAAGAGCGGCACTTTCAGAACTGTTGCCGGATATAGACGGAGCATACGATCTGGTATTTGTTGCACGTAAGGCAACCATTACTACCAAATCCCACCATCTGTATTCCGTATTACATAGTCAGTTTACAAAGGCCGGAATCATCCGATAGGTGAGTTAGTTGATAAGAAGATTACTACTAAAACTCATCGGTGCTTACAGAAAGCATATATCACCGGGTTTGGGAAGCAACTGTCGCTTCATACCTACCTGTTCGGAATATGCATATGAAGCTATTGAAAGATTCGGACCTGTCAAAGGTTCTTTCTTAGCGGTAGCTAGAATATTACGATGTAATCCTCTCAACCGCAACTACGGTTATGATCCGGTACCGGAAAATGGTGAGAGGGTTCGGTTTGGTATAAGGAGAAAATATGGCCGGGATATTTAGTTATATAAGCAGCATCTTTGCATATCCGCTGGGATATATCATGCAATGGTGTTATCTTTTAGTTAATGACGTGATGAAACTACCGGTGGCATACGTCTTTGCGTTGTTCCTGTTCACATTTGTCACAAAATTACTGTTGTTTCCGTTATCTCTGAAACAACAGCGTTCTTCAGCGGTCATGCAAGCCTACCAACCGCTCATGAATGAAATCAACCAGAAGTATGCGGATAACCCTAAGAAAAGACAGGAAGAGCTGACCAAGATGCAGCAGGAGTACGGATATAATCCCTCTGCCGGATGTCTACCGCTGTTGATACAATTCCCCATTATCTTCGGATTGGTTGAGGTTGTATATAAACCTTTGACATATATGATTCGAGTTCCTAAAGAAATATTAGAACTCTTCAGTGATAAAGCCCGTGAACTCACATTAGCAGCCGGGGGGACGGTGAACGAAAGATACATCGAAACTACCATCATCGAGAAGGTGAAGACGGTGGTGCAGGAGTTTCTTTCACTTGGCAGCAGTTCTAGTTATTCATCCACCGAGGTTGCTGAGCAGATCTCAAAAATCGAGGGGTTAGATCTGTCCATAGGATCCCTCAACCTGTGGGAGACTCCCAAACTAGAATGGTCTCTCATGTTGTTGATACCGGTATTCTCTATCCTTTCGGTAATTGTCTCCTCTTTGATCTCTCAATGGGCCATTCGCGGACAGAGTGACCGAAATAAGGGTATGCAGACCACCAACATTGTCATGATAGCCGTGTCCACCGTTATGTTCGGAACAATGTCTTTCTCCTTCCCCGCTGCGTTTGGGTTGTACTGGGGTTTCTCCAATATCGTTACGATAATCCAATCTGCAATACTGAGAAAGGTTGTTAATGCCGATACCATCCGCAAGGAAGCAGAGGATAAGATAGAGGAAAAGAAGAAGGCACAGAAGGCTACCAAGGTGGTCAAGGTTACCGATAAGGCGGGGCAGACCCAGGAAAAGGAAATGGCAGCAGACGAACTGGCGAGATACCGTCTACAAAAAGCTCGAGAGATGGACGATAAAAGATACGATATGATGGCTTCATCGGATGATGACGAGGACTAGAATATTTGTGTAAAGGATAAAACTGATATATAATACTCATGGAAAGATCCTTCTACAATTATCCTTCTCAAACATATTATATTTAAGGTAAGAGGTGAGCCCTAACCGGTTCTGCCTTTCCTAATACACAAGAAAGGAAGCCGCTTAATACGATGCAGGAAATAATAATGACGGGCAAAACCGTTGAAGAAGCCGTTGAAGCAGCCTGCGCCTCGCTTGAACTCCCCCGGGACGAAGTAAGTTATGAAGTGTTAGAAATACCTCAAAAACGCATTTTTGGTTCTTCTTTAGCTAAGGTTAGAGTTTATGCTGAAAAAGATGATTTTGCGATTAATGAGCTGTTTTCCGGGTCATCGAAAGAGTCAAAAGAACAAAATGTCAG
>Ga0082212_10002080_pt1 | contig 29444 bp, 26 predicted proteins | sample TergutNt197P3_FD_71548 | JGI IMG/M metagenome (GOLD analysis project Ga0082212, IMG submission 71548) | Neocapritermes taracua P3 segment gut microbial communities from Petit-Saut dam, French Guiana - Nt197 P3 | ecosystem: Host-associated > Arthropoda: Insects > Digestive system > Gut ...
TGCGCTGTTCGCTCATGGTTCCCCGTTCCATACCGCGTATGCCGCCCGCGATAAACACCGCCGCCGCTAGGGCGCCCGCCCGGTATTGGATCTGCGGAATGTGCGAACAAAATGCAGCGGCGTCAATATGACAGCCAAGTCCGCCGGGCGGCGTTACCACGGGTATTCCCTTTGCCATAAGTTCCCTGCACAGCGCCTCTACAAAAATCGGCGTCTGGCTGATCACGTCCATGTCCATGGATTCCTGCAGTCCCACCGCCATCGCTTCCATCTCTCGTACCGACATGCCGCCGTACGTCAGAAAACCTTCGTATAACGGAACCATCTCGCGCATTTTGATAAACAGCTCCTCGTTGGAAGTGAGAATGCCGCCGCCGCGCGCCGCGCCCAGCTTGCGTGATGAAAAATAAATAATGTCAACAAGCGAAGCAATCTCGCGCGTTATGGCTTTAATCTCCGTGTCTTTGTAGTGCGGGTCGCGTATCTTGATGAAATACAGGTTGTCGGTCAAAAGACTGGCGTCGTATATCAGCTTGATGCCCTCTGTGCGGCAGATGTGCGACACTTCGCGCAGGTTGTCCATGGATACCGGCTGCCCGCCGACAAGGTTGGTACCCGCCTCGATGCGGACAAAACAGATTTTTTCCTTTCCAATCCGCCTGATGGCTTCGTTCAGCCTGCCGATGTCCATATTGCCCTTGAAAAGTTCGCTGCTCTGTATTTTGAGTCCCTCATCGCTGATAAGTTCCTCGACAATACCGCCCTTGAGCGAAATATGCGCCTTGGTCGTTGTAAAGTGATAGTTCATTATCGCCACCGAACCGGGTTCCACGAGCGTCTGCGCGATAATGTGTTCGCAGGCCCGCCCCTGATGCGCGGGAAGGAAGTGCTTCATCCCGAAAATGTCGGATAACACCCCCTCCAGGCGGAAAAAAGTTTCCGAGCCGGCATAGCTGTCGTCGGCCTGCAGCATGGCGGCGTATTGGTTTTCGCTCATGGCGTTTACCCCTGAGTCCGTCAGCATGTCCAGAAATATTTGCGTATTCCTCAGCAAAAACGTATTAAACCCCGCTTCGCTCATACATTGCAGGCGTTTTTCCACAGGCAGCAGATTTATTTTCTGCACCATCCGTACTTTGTGCATCTCAAGCGGGATGCTTTCCCCTGAAAAGAATTTCAGATTTGACATAGTTTTCTCCTTATAAAGATAGTTAATTGAAAAAATGGAAACGGCGGATTGGGCCCCTCAGAACGAGGGGCAAAGATAGGAGTAAGGGTATCGGTCAGAAACAAATTTCAGAAACATTGGCTTATCCAAGCATAAAAACATTTTTTTGTCAACAGGTTTTTACTCGATATAAGTTACTTTTGATTCTTCGAAAAAGCCCCTGCGGTCAAGGTCTTTGGCAGGGGTTCCAATCGCGATGACGCAGAAGGGAATTTTCGGTTCGCGGATGCTGAAAATCTCGCGCATTGAGGCAATACATTCCTCTCTGGGATAAATGCCGCACCAGCAGGTTCCAAGCCCCATCGAGACGGCTTCCAAAAGGATGTTCTGTGTGGCGGCGGCGCAGTCTTGCGGGTAAAAACCTACGGATATCCCTTCGGTTTGCGGGATCGCCACAACAACGATGGCTGCCGCTGCGGTTTCGCACATTTTGGCGTTGGGGTGGGTGCGGGCGATTTCGTCGAGAATTTCCCGTTTCGTGACGGCGATAAATTCCCAGGGGCGGGTGTTGCAGGCAGACGGCGCGAGCATTGCCGCCTCCAAAAGCCGGTTGAGCTGCTCCCTGGTGACCGGCTTGTCGCTCAGGTACTTTCTGACGCTGCGGCGGTTTTCAATGGCTTCGATCATCTTGCCCTCCTCATGTATACTACCGCAAAAAGACCGGCAAGTCAGCATGGCATTTCCGCATTGACAAATCTGCCAAGACTGTCATAATAAACCCAGCAATATAGGAGTAATCAATGAATGTGATTGTTCTGGTAAAACAGGTGCCTGACACCAAAAATATTACCGGCGAGGCGATGACGCCTGAGGGAACGGTAAACCGGGCCGCGCTGCCGGCGGTTTTTAACCCCGACGACCTGTTCGCCCTGGAAGCGGCGCTGCAGATCAAGGATAAAAATCCGGGAACAAAGGTGAATGTGGTGACGATGGGGCCGCCGTCCGCCGCCGCCGTGCTGAAAGAGTGCCTGTACCGGGGCGCCGACTTTACCGCGCTGGTCTCCGACCGGGGTTTTGCCGGGGCCGATACCCTTGCCACCTCCTACGCGCTCAAGTGCGCCGTCAACAAAATCGGCGCTTACGACCTTGTGCTCTGCGGGCGGCAGGCGATCGACGGCGACACCGCGCAGGTTGGCCCCCAAACCGCCGAAAAACTCGGCATTAACCAGATTACCTGCGTTTCCAGGATCGAAAACCTTGATGCCGCAAAGAGCGAAATCACGGCGATCCGTTCCATTGAAGGGGGCTGGGAACGGGTAAAGGCGAAACTGCCGGTTCTGGTAACATTTACCGAGGAAGGGGAGACGCCCCGGCCCGCTTCCGCCATCAAGACCATGACCTACAAGCGGACGGCTCCCGCTGATGGCCCCATGGCGTTATGGGACATTCCGGCGATCAGCGCCGACCCGATCCAGTGCGGCCTTTCCGGTTCCCCAACCAAGGTAAAGCATATCAATTCCGTGGTGCTGACCGCCGCGGACATCAGATACATCGACCCCGGCGAGGCGGGAGTGACGGAACTGATCCACGACCTTATCGCGGATCATACTTTTGGGTGAGAGGGGCAGGAAAATGAGCGAAAACAGTGTAATGGTATATATTCAGCAAAAAGACGGCAAGGCGGCCGAGGTAAGCCTGGAGCTTGTTTCAAAGGCGCGCGAACTTGCCGACCAACTGGGAGTAGAGGTAAGCGCCGCGATCTTCGGCGAGAATGTGGCGGCAGAGGCGGCGCGGCTTGCCAGCTTCGGCGCCGACCGGGTGTACGCGGCGGAAGACCCCCGCCTGAAATACTACACGCCCATCCCCTACAGCAAATTGATGATCCAGACGGTATCCGAGCGCAAGCCCCAGATCGTCCTGTACGGGGCGACTACCGAGGGACGCGACCTTGCCCCCCGCGTTGCGTCGAACCTGAAAGTGGGGCTGACCGCCGACTGCACCGATTTGCAGATCGGCGACCATGTTCAGAAGGAAACTGAATACAAAAACATCCTCTACCAGATACGGCCGGCTTTCGGCGGCAACATCATCGCCACGATTGTCTGCCCGGAAAAAAAGCCCCAGATGGCGACAGTCCGCGAAGGGGTTATGCGCATGGCGCAGCCGGACGCTTCCCGCAAAGCCGAGACGGTTAAAATTACCGCTAACCTGGGCAAGGACGACTTTCCCAGCGAAATTATCGACCGCGTTATGGAAGAAAAAACCGTCAACCTGAAAGGGGCGCAGATCATCGTGTCCGGCGGCATGGGCGTGGGCAGCAAAGACAATTTCGCCCTTATCCGCGAGCTTGCCCAGACCCTGGGCGCGGAGGTGGGAGCTTCCCGCGCCGCCGTGGATCAGGGCTTTATCGGCAAGGAACATCAGGTGGGGCAGACCGGAACGACGGTCCGGCCCAAGCTGTACGTCGCCTGCGGCATATCCGGGGCGATTCAGCACCGCGCCGGCATGGACAGTTCGTCAAGGATAATTGCGATTAACAGCGACCCGGAAGCGCCGATTTTCAGCATCGCCCATTACGGCATTGTGGGAGACCTGAACGACGTTATCCCCAAAATGATCAAAGCGTACAAGGCCAGAGTTTAAAGCAGGGAGAAATATTATGGAAAACTTTTTAACTGATAACGAAGACATTCTGTTCCATCTGGAGCATATCGATCTCGACCGGATCATCCGCTTCAAAGAAGATAATTTTGAACAGGCGAAACAATACGCCCACGCGCCGAAAGACGCGGCGGACGCCATGGATTCCTACCGCATGGTGCTTTCGATCATCGGGGAGATCGGCGGGGAGTACATGGCGCCGGCAGCCCCAGCGGTTGACGAAGTTGGCCCGTCTCTGGCGAACAACCAGGTAACGCTGCACCCGGCGACGCAGAAGGCGATGGATATGCTGGCCCAGGCGGACATGATGGGTTTCGTCATTCCCCGGCGCTACGGCGGCCTTAATATGCCCAACACGATTCTGAGCATCGCGGCGGATATTCTCTCACGCGCCGACGGATCGTTCCTCAACTTCGGCCTGCAGCAAGACAATGCCGGAACCATCAACAAGTTCGCGTCGGAGGAACAGAAGCAGGCGTACCTGCCAAAGCTCTGCTCCGGCGAATGGGATTCGGCGATGGTGCTGACCGAGCCGGACGCGGGCAGCGACCTTCAGTCGGTCAACCTCAAGGCTACGCAGGGGCCGGACGGAAAGTGGTACCTTAACGGCGTTAAGCGTTTTATCACCAACGGCTGCGGGACCATCGGCCTGGTTCTCGCCCGCAGCGAGGAAAAGGGCAAGGGGGCGCGGGGGCTTTCGTTCTTCCTGTACAAGCGCGACGACAAGATGATCATCCGGCGGCTGGAACACAAGCTGGGCATACACGGCTCCCCCACCTGCGAACTGCAGTTTAACCACGCGCCCGCGGAACTGGTAGGCGAGCGGCAGCGGGGCCTTACCAAGTACACCCTCTGGCTGATGAACAACGCGCGCCTCGGCGTGGCCGCCCAGGGCGTAGGCATTGCCGAAGCGGCATACCGCGAAGCCGACCTGTACGCGGCAAAGCGCATCCAGTTCGGCGCGCCGGTGCGCGACCTGCCGCCGGTTTTTGAAATGCTTACCGAAATGAAGGTTTCGGTGGAGGCAGGCCGGACCCTGTTATACGAAACCGCCCGCTTTGTTGATCTGAAAGAATGTCTGGAGGATTATTCCGAAAAACATCCCGAAGAAAAAGGCGAGATTATCGAAGAAAAAAAGAAATACGCGAAACTGGCAAATTTATTTACTCCCCTTGTAAAAGGCTACGCCACCGAGATGGCGAACAAGGTTGCCTACGACGCGATTCAGATTCACGGCGGAACCGGCTACATGAAGGAATTCAACGCCGAGCGCCACTACCGCGACGCGAGGATCACCAACATCTACGAGGGAACCACCCAGCTCCAGGTTGTCGCCGCCATCGGCCCGGTGACATCCGGCGTGGCGCAGATGATCCTCGATGAGTACGATCAGGCAAAGTATTCCGCGGACCTTTGGTCCGACGGCGAAGACCTTTTGGCGAAAATCCGCGAGGCGCGCGCCTGGTTTGAAGAAGCCCTTGAGTACGCCAAAACCTACGAAGGCCACCAGCAGTTCCTTACCTACCATTCCCGCAGGCTGGTAGAGATGGCGACCGACCTTGTAATCAGCTACCTCTTGCTGCGCGACGGCAACCACAGCGAGCGCAAGCAGAAAGTCGCAGCGATATTCATCGCCAAAATGCCGTCGAGGGTAAAAGCCAGCCGCGACTTTATTATGAGCGAAAACTGCACCTTGCTGAAAAACTACGAAGCCGTGATAAATATAAATTAATGCTTCACGCTGAGAATGCGGAGTTAGGGCTAACTATGTTAGTTCCTTGTTTTCCTCCGCGTTCTTTGCTCCTTTGCGTGAAAAAAACGAAAAAGAGTCTCAGTATACCTTTGTCAGCCTTAGCTCATCTCCATCCGAGTCGATAATGGTCAGCGTTCTGCCCGATAGCCGGTATTCAACAGACTCTTCCGCTGTAGGCTTGCCCGATCGCTTTTCTCCAAAAGAGTCCCGGGTTGGAAAAAACGTCTTTCCGCTGAATTCGACTTCATAGCCGATATATTCATCTTCATCGCCTACCGCCATTATTTCGCCGGCAAATACCAAAAAATAATCCGCATCGGGATCGTAGTCTTCTCCTCCGGTGACTTTCCAAATGCCTTCAAGGGGGCTTTTGACCATTGCTGCTTTGGTATAGTTATACCGATCGTCATAGTCGTCGGTAATGTTCAGGATATTGCCGGAGAGACGGTACTCCCATTCATAATCGCCGTCGGCGAAAGTTATTTTTCGGTTTGTTTGGGTAAAAGAGCTTCCGGTGAAAATAGGAAGTTCTTCACTGAATTTACCCAGCATTATATTTCCGAAAAAAATCAGTTCGGAAAATTCAGGATCGTCTTCTCCCTTTCCGTCCCAAACCCAACGCCCTTCAAAAGGGCTGGCTTTTATCTGCTGGGCGGCAATGCCTGCGGTCAGGGCGCAGAATAATGCGAACAGGAATACGATTCTTTTCATCGGATCCTCCTTAGATATGCCTTAGTGTAGCATAAAAATACGGAAACCGGTATACTCTGGTAAAATAACCGAGGAGGTTTTCATGAAGCATTTTACCCCGCAGAAGGTGGGTAAGTACATGAATTCGGCGATAATCAGCCTGGTAATTGGCGGCATTGTCCTGATTATTTTGCTTGCGACCAGCGTGTACATCGTCGACCAGGCCGAAGAAGCGGTAATAACCCGTTTTGGCAAATATGTTACCACGAAGGGGCCAGGTCTGCAGTTCAAGCTGCCCTTTGGAATCGACCGGAATTATACGGTAAATGTGAAGAATGTCCGCACCGAGGAGTTCGGTTTCCGCACACAGACGGCGGGGAGAAATCCGAGGTACGACAGCCAGTACAGCGAGTCAACCATGCTTACCGGCGACCTCAACATCGTCGAGGTTGAATGGATCATCCAGTACCGTGTTTCCGATCCAAGGGCATGGACGTTTAATGTAAACCTGGATGACCGGACAAAGACGATCCGCGACGTGTCCCGCTCCGCGATAAATATGCTGGTAGGCGACCGGGCGATCATGGACATTATGGGACTGGAGCGCAGCGCCATCGAAGCGGCGGGGATCGAATTTATGAACGAGACGTTCCGCGGCTATGGCATGGGGATCGATGTGATTGCCGTGCGGCTGCAGAACATAGAGCCTCCGTCGGGCGTACGGCAGGCTTTTGAAGACGTGAACAAGGCAATTCAGGACATGAACCGGCTGATCAACGAAGGCCAGCAGGCGTACAACGAGGAGATTCCCCGGACTGGTGGCGAGGCGGACCGGCTTATTCAGATTGCCTGGGGTTACGATGCCGAAAGGAAGAACATGGCCAAGGGCGATGTCGCCCGATTCAACTCGGTATACGACGAATACCGCCGCTCACCTGAAGTAACCCGGCAGCGGCTGTATTATGAAATGATCGAAGAAGTGTTCAAGGGCGATGAGGGTACGGCGATTATCGATCGTAATTTGCGTAACTTCCTGCCCATGATGGATTTAGGAGGGAGAGCCTCCGGTGGAGGCGTACGATAATGAAAAAATTAGCTACGACCGTTGTTGTTATTTTTGTTATTTTTATCGGCGTTGTGGTTGCTGGGCCTTTCTACATTATTAACGAAGGCGAGCAGGCGGTGATCATTCAGATGGGGCGGCTGGTCAGGGTTGTAACCGATGCCGGCCTGTACATTAAAATACCCGTTATCGAAGAAGTGGTGCGCTACCCAAAACGGATCATGGCCTGGGACGGGGAGTCCAACATCATGCCCACCCGTGAAAGGCAGTTCATCTTTGTTGACGTTACCGCCCGCTGGCGCATCTCCAATCCCCAGGTGTTCTATGAGTCGATATCGTCCATTACGGCGGCACATTCAAAACTCGGCGAAATTATCGATTCGGAAGTGCGGACGGTGGTTGCGGAGAATTACATTCACGAATCGATCCGGAATTCAAACCTCCTTTTGTACCGTGAAGAGAGCGCCGATGCCCTGGGCCTTGGCGACATTGATGCCGAGATCATTTCCACGATACAGCTTGAATCGGAGGATCACGCGCCGATTGAAAAAGGCCGCCGCCAGCTTGCCGAGGAAATACTGGCCCGTTCGAAGCGCATGGTTCCCGAATACGGCATTGAGCTGATCGACGTGGTAACAAGGCAGATACGCTATTCCGACGACCTGACCCAAAGCGTGTACGCCCGCATGATTAAAGAGCGGAACCAGATAGCCCAGCGTTACCGTTCTCTGGGTGAGGGTCGCAAGGCGAGCTGGCTGGGCCGCCTGGAAAACGACAAACGTTCGATTCTATCGGCCGCGTACACGCAGGCGGAAACGATCCGCGGGCGTGCCGACGCCGAAGCTTCGCAGATATACGCAGATGCTTATAACCGCGACAGGGGCTTTTTTGAGTTCTGGCGCGCCACGGAATCTTACCGCAGCACCATGCCGAAATTCAGCAAGACTCTTTCTACGGACATGGATTATTTCCGTTACCTGTACTCGCCAAGATAGGGAGGCAAAGAGGGAATCAACGAATTGCGCGAATGTAAACGAATGGAATATTAAAGCAATATTTATTATTCGCGTTCATTCGCGTCATTCGTTGATTATTTGATCATGCCTGAAAGCGCAAGATAGTCCAGTTTTTTTCCGTCCTGGTAGACACGCATATTGCCCGGGCTTATCTCGTCAATCAGGGCTATGCTGCCATCCACCAGGCCGAACTCGATTTTGATGTCGATAAGTTCAAGTCCCCGCCCGCCAAGGTCGTCTCTAACGATATCGCAGATTTTTAGGGTTTCGCCGTGTATCGCATCGAACTGGGCGGGAGTCAAAAGTTTAAGCGCCGAAAGAATTTCGCGTGTTGCCGGGGGATCGTCCCTTCCGTCGTCTTTCAACGTTACTTCAAAAATCTTTGAAAGTTCATCGCCTTCTTTGCAGTACTGGCCAAACCGCCTGATAAAACTTCCGGCGGCCCTGTAACGCAGCACGAATTCCAGGCCGCTTCCGAAAACCGCCGCGGGGCGGACGATCATTTCATTTTTACTCAGGTCGGCGCTTACATAGTGCGTGAGTATGTTCTGTTTTTTTAACAGTTCGAAATAATAGACCGTCATACTCAGGGCACCCGAGCCTACTCCCGCTACCGAACCGATAACGCTGTTGCCCCCCGGATCCGATTCGCCGGAAGGATGACCGGTAACCGTATCCTTAAACCTGAGAAGGAAATTGCCGTCGGGCAATGTGTAGACATCTTTTGTTTTTCCGTGCTTTACCAGTTCCATAATCCAAATATAAATAGGTCACAAATCAGCGTCAAGCCAGCGGTCGATGAGGTAACGCGACACCGAGCCGTATCCGGGAAGTTTGGGAAGGTCGTCTTTGCCAAACCAGCGGGCGTCTTCGATCTCAATGCCGTCGGGCCGGATTTCGCCGCTTTTGTGGCGGGCGGTAAAACCCATCATGAGAGACTGGGGGAAGGGCCAGGGCTGTGAAACAACGTACCGGATGCCGTTGACTTCTATGCCGACTTCCTCGCGGATTTCACGGGCGACGGCGGATTCAAGGTTCTCGCCCGCCTCGGCAAAACCGGCAATAAGACTGTACAGGCCGGCGGCAAACTTTTTATTGTGGGCAAGCAGTATTTTTCCCTCATCGTTGATAATGAGCGTGATAACCGCCGGGGCTATGCGGGGGTATTCCAGCCGCCCGCAGACGGAACAAAGGCGGGCGAGCTCATCGGGCGAGTCGGTGTTTTTCCCTCCGCAGCATCCGCAAAACAGCGATTCCGCCCGCCATTGGGCGATATGAAAGGTACGCATCATCCTGGCGGCAGGGCTGGTTCCATCCGTAACACAATCCGGCAATAACGAAAGAACCTGACGCACGGTAATCGCCTGCCAGGACGGAGGCAGGGGAATTTCCGGCGGGACAAAAACGCAGGAAATATCCCCGGTATGGCCGCTGTCTGCAATACCGGGAACGGTAAAAATGTCGGAATTCGGAAAATCGCATGCCCTGTCCAGGGGTATTTCCATGCCCTCCGGAGAAAACTCAAATTCCAGCGGCAGTAATAGCGACTCCTTTTGAAAGTAAAACGCCCGGTTATCCAAATATTTCACCCTTAATTGACTTTTTATTAAAAAAAATATAATACAATAATGGGGATAATGTATAGCAAGAGAAACTGGTCCGACTACAAAATTAGTATTCGCCGCAAAAGACTGGTATTTGCCTCTGTCATGCTGATGGTTATCGGTGTGGTAACCGTTGCTTCTGTCCGGCTTGCGGGGAGTGTGAGAAGTTCCCTTAGAGGGGTACGCAAGGAGCTTTTGGAGATTTGGGAAGCCGGCAGCTTTGAAGAGGTGTTTAGCCGGAGCCGCGATGCCCTTGCTTCTCGTCCGATGGATTATTTTCTTCTGACCATGCACGGGTTTTCCGCCTACCAGATGGGTGTTTCCCAAATAAACAGTCTGGACGCAGCTCAGTACTTTGATGATTGCGTATGGTCGCTGCGCAAGGCGCTGCTGCTCAGGAATGCGGAACAGGACGGACGGCTGTACTATGTTTTGGGGAAGGCTTACCGGTACAAGGGAGAAAGTTACGCGGATCTTTCCATCAAGTACCTGGAGAGTGCGAGGGAATTGTCCTTCGCCGCCGCCGATATTCCCCAGTACCTGGGTATAGCTTATGCGGCGATTGGGGATCATCGAAGCAGCGTCGCCTCTTTTACCGACGCGCTGGGATCTCTGGGTGAGATGGGGCCTTCGAGCCTTTTGCTTTTGTCCATTGCCCGCTCGTATCTCGCTCTGGAGGAATTTGATGCCGCGCGGGCATACCTCTTGCGCTGCACGGAAATTTCGGCGGATTCCAAAACGATCATGGAGGCGCGGCTTTTACTGGCGGAGGTTTTGCGGAATGCCGGCGACAATGGCGGAGCGAGGCTGCAGCTTCAGGAGATTCTTGATGAGACGGGGGATAATGCCGAAGCTCATTATCAGCTGGGGGAACTGTACGCCCTGCAGGGGGATACTACCCGCGCCCGCGCCGAATGGAGGCTGGCGCTCAGGTCGGATCCGGCGCATATAAAAGCACGAACACGGCTTTCAATATAGAAACGATAGAACACGGAGGAACTATGTTAGGCAGAAATTCATCGGACCTGGGCATTGATCTGGGAACCTGTAATACCATTATTTATATCAGGAACAGGGGTATTGTTCTGAACGAACCTTCTGTAGTGGCTGTAGAACTGGGAACGAAAAAGATCGTGGCGGTTGGCGCCGATGCGAAACGGATGCTCTGCAAGACGCCGGGACATATCCACGCGATCCGGCCGCTGGGTGACGGGGTAATAGCCGATCTTGAATCCACCGAAAAAATGATTCGTTATTTTATTTCCCGCGTCCTGCCCCGTTACCGCTTTGTCAAGCCGAGGATGGTTGTCGGCGTTCCTTCCTGTATTACCGACGTTGAACGCAGGGCCGTGGAGGAATGCGCCTACAAAGCCGGCGCGCGCGAAGTGATTGTGATCGATGAAAGCCTTGCGGCGGCAATCGGCGCCGACATTCCCATCAACGAACCGGCAGGGCACATGATCTGCGATATCGGCGGGGGCACGACGGAAATATCGGTCATCTCCCTGGGAGGCATGGTGGTTACCAACGCCATCAGGCTGGGCGGCGATGAATTTGACGAGGCAATTATAAAATATGTTAAAACGGTTAACAATCTTATCATCGGGCAGCAAATGGCGGAGCACCTGAAAATGGAAATAGGCAACGCCGTTCCCGATAAAAACATCGAAGAAGTTGAAGTAAAGGGAACCAACGCCGCCAACGGTCTGCCCCAGCGCTTCAAAATCGGCTCCGACCAGATCAGGGAAGCCCTGCACGATCCCATTAACCAGATCATCGACAAAATCAAGGCAACCCTGGGACAGACGCCGCCGGAACTTGCCGCAGACATTGTCGAGCGGGGTATAGTGATGACCGGAGGCGGGTCGCTCCTGAAGGGACTGGACAAACTCATCGCCACGGAGACCGGTGTTCCCGTATTCATCGCGGAGAGTCCGATGAATTGTGTGGCGCTGGGAGCGGGCAAATATTTTGATTTTAAAAGGGGCGTTGACAGCTCCAATAATATCTATGACAGTCTGAACGGTTGATGCATGGAACAGGGGGGGGGAGCACCGAAAAAGCGTCTGCCTGCGGAGGTGTATGTCTTCGCGGCGCTGACTCTGGTTTCGTTTTTAATGCTGCTCATTTCCACACAGGATCTGATGCTTGGTTTCCGCGACGCGGGGCTGTCCGTCTTTTCCGGCGTGCGCGGCGGGGTGAATAATGTCTCGTCGCTTGTTTCCCGGACTGTTCTTTCGGCGCAGGAACTTTTCAGGCTGAGGGCGGAACACGCCGAGCTTCTGGAACAAATTGCCCGCTATGAACGGCTGGAGCGCAGCGCGGCGGAGATTAGCCGGGAAAATGTCCGGCTGCGCGAACAGCTTGGTTTTTCGCAAAATCTCAGTTACCACCACATTCCCGCGAGGCTGGTCGGCAGGGATCCCGACAATCTCTACTCGGCGTTTGTTATCAACAAGGGACGCCGCGCGGGGGTGGCCAAAGACATGGCGGTCATCGCCTGGCAGGGGGGGAGTCAGGCGCTGGTGGGCAAGGTTATTGAGGCAAATGCCTTTGACAGCCTGGTGATGCCCCTGTACGATACCAGCCTGCTTGTCGCTTCACGCTTTGCCGCTTCCCGCTTTGAAGGCATTGTGGAAGGGCAGGGCAGCCCGGACAGCCCCCTGCGGATGCGTTTTATCCCCAAGCGGGCAAGAGACGATATAAATCGGGGCGACATGGTTATTACCAGCGGCATGGGCGGTGTGTATCCGCCGGACATAAATATTGGCAGGGTAACCGGCGTGGCCTATCACGAGTATGAAATTTCGATGGAAGTGGAAGTGAATCCGCTGATCGATTTTTCCCGTCTGGAATACATATTTGTAATCGCGGAAAAGGCTGAAAATGATTAAGAGCATAATCTGGACAGTTGTTTTTGGACTTGCTGCGGCTATACTCCAGTCAACGCTGCTTTCCCATCTTGCCGTATACCGCGCCGTTCCCGATCTTGCCCTGGGGATCATTGTCTACTCCGCATATATCAACGGCGTTATGGCCGGACAGCTTTCCGGTTTTTTTTACGGGATTGCGCTTGATTTTCTTTCCGCCGCTCCTTTCGGCCTGAATGCCCTTGTCCGCACGTTGATCGGCGCGCTTACCGGCCTTATGAAAGGGACTTTTATTCTTGACCTTTTCCTGCTTCCCATGATCCTGTGCGCCTCGGCGACTCTGCTCAAGGCACTGATTCTCCTCCCACTCAGCCTGCTTTTCAGCGGGGTGGTTCTTGCCTATCCGTTTGGCGCGCCAACATTTTGGGTAGAGCTGGCTTTGAACACATTTACTGCGCCCCTGCTCTTTGCGCTCCTGAGGCGGTTCAATTCCCTTCTGTTAAGGAGGGGCGAGGTGCAATGACAGGTAATGATGATAATCCTCTGCAGGGCAAATCGGGAAAACGAATCGCTATCCTGCGGGTTCTGTTTATCGCACTGTTCGTTATTTACAGTCTGCGGCTGTTCAATATGCAGATTCTGTCCGGCGAACAGTACCGGTCCCACGCGCAGGACATTTCCCGCCGAACGGAAGTGCTGCGTCCCCAGCGCGGCGAGATTTACGACCGTAACTTTACCCAGCCGCTGGTGCTGAACGCCGATTCCTTCGCGGTCAGCATTGTTCCTGCCGAGGTTCCCTCCGGACGCATGGCGGAGCTTGTCGCCGATATTGCGGCTATTCTCAGGCTTTCCGCGGACGAGATTGGGGCAAAGGTGCCGCAGCAGTACTATCGCCTGTACCAGCCTGTGGAAATTGCGATTAACGTTCCCTATGGCATGATTGCCGCTCTTGCCGAGCGCAAGGAATCGCTTCCGGGAGTTTCATGGAACTCAAAGCCCGTTCGAAACTATGTAGATTTGGGGAGCCTTTCCCATATTGTCGGCTATGTCGGAGACATCACCAGAGACGAACTAACCCAGCTGTACAATTACGGCTACCAGCAGGGCGACATGATCGGCAAGATGGGAGTAGAACGCCAGTACGACAGTCTCCTCCGGGGAAAAGACGGCAGGGAAACGCGGACAGTCGATGTGCGGGGCAGAAGGGTATCCGGCCAGGGAGAACGAATCCCCCCCGAAATGGGTAAAAACCTCGTGCTGACCATCGACCGGGATATTCAAACGCTGGCGGAACAGGCCCTTGGGGAAAGGATCGGTTCTGCGGTGGTGATGCGTCCGGCAACCGGGGAAATTCTGGCGCTTGTTTCCTATCCCTGGTACGACCCGAATATTTTTACGCGGGGGGACCGGGGTGAATATCAGCTGCTTGCCAACGATCCCAACAAACCGTTCATCAACCGGGCAATACAGTCAAGTTACCCCCCCGCTTCGGCATTTAAAGTGGTGATGACCACGGGGATACTTGCGGAAAACGCTTTTCCCCCCGACAGGACAGTTGACTGCCCCGGCGAGATTGATTACGGCAACAGACAGTGGCGCTGCCACATCCGCCGTCCCGGTCACGGACGAATGAATCTGCACCGGGCAATGGCGCAGTCATGCGACATTTACTATTGGCAGGTGGGGCGCGATTCCCTGGGCGTAGAACAGATCATCTCGTATACGAGGAATTTTGGTTTTGGGACCGCCACCGGCATAGACCTGCCCGGCGAAATAGAGGGCTTTATTCCCACGCCGCAGTGGAAGTCCCGCCGCTTCCACGAGAGGTGGCTGGGCGGCGATACCATGAACATGGCCATCGGGCAGGGATGGACATTGGTAACGCCGATCCAGATGGCGAATATGGTGGCAATGGTAATAAACGACGGAAAAATATATCAGCCCCATGTACTGAGGGAGGTAAGGGATCCTGTTTCGGGCGCGGTTGAGCAAAGGATCATGCCAAAACTGCTCCATGACAGTGGTATTGATCCGGCAATTTTCGAGGTTGTCCGGCAGGATATGCGCGGGGTTGTAAGCGAAGGAACCGCCCAGTTTCCGCTCAACATTAAATCGGTCCAGATTGCCGGCAAGACGGGAACCGGCGAGGTTGGCCTGCAGGATCGCTGGCACTCGTGGTTTGCCGCATACGCCCCCCATAACGCCGATAATCCCGAGGAGCAGATTGTGGTGGCGGTGATTGTGGAAGCGGTAAACCGCTGGGAGTGGTGGGCACCCTATGCCTCGGCAATTATCTTTCAGGGGATCTTTGCAGAACAGACCTGCGACGAGGCCGTGCAGAGCCTTGGTCTGCAATACATTATGCCGGTTCGGGGGCGCAGGGAATGAGACCCAGAGACGTTCTTGAAATTGATTTTTTTATTCTCCTGCCGGTACTCGTCCTTATTGTAATCGGCATTTTGTTTATTTATTCTTCGGGGATGAGTTCCGGCAATACCCAGGAATATATAAAGCAGATAATTTGGGCTTCCGCCGGGCTGAGCGCCGCCCTGGTTTTGTCGATGGTTAACTACCGCCGCTTCTACGACTTTTCAATGTGGATTTACCTTTTGGCCCTTGCTCCCCTTTTGTACACCCTTTTTTTTGGCAGGGTGATTCACGGAACCCGCTGGCTAAGAATCGGTTTCTTCGGCATACAGGCGTCGGAATTCGCAAAAATTACTACCATTATTTTTCTTGCCCGTTACCTTGCCGATACCCGGCGGAGCGGCGGTTCTTTTATCCGTTTTATAATATCCTGTCTTATTGTAGTTGTCCCGATGGGAATTGTGCTGGTTCAGCCGGATTTGGGAACCGCCCTTGTTTTTATACCAATTCTGCTTTCCATGACTTTTGTAGCCGGTCTTTCTACCCGTTATATCGTTTTTTTGATATCGTGTATTTTGCTTACCGGTGTTCTGACCGTTCTTCCGCTGTGGCAGACCTATATTCTCAAAAAAGCAATTCCCGCGCTGGTCATGCTTACCAACGCCCGCCTTATTGTGATAATTATTCTTGCCCTGAGCATCATCATGGCCATTGCCCTGTTTGGTTTTCTTAAGTACCGAAAGCGTTATTTTTTCTGGATGCTGTACGTTGTCGCGATTATCGTTTTCTCTCTGGGCGCTTCCTACATGGGGCGCAGGCTGCTGAGGAATTACCAGATTATGCGGCTTATTGTGTTTCTCGATCCCAGCGTGGATCCCCGGGGCGCGGGCTGGAATATTATTCAGTCCATTACCGCCATTGGCGCCGGGGGATTTTCCGGCAAAGGTTTTTTGCAGGGAACGCAGAGTCAGTACCGCTTCCTCCCCGAACAAAGCACCGATTTTATTTTTTCCATATTTTCCGAGGAAGCTGGTTTTATCGGCGGAATCATTGTATTTGCACTGTTCCTGATTATCTGCCTGCGGCTTTTGCAGCTCATGAATACAACCACCGATCCGTTTGCCTCGTATATCTGCGCCGGGCTTGCGGGCGTGTACAGTTTTCATTTTCTGGTTAATGTCGGCATGACTATGGGTATTATGCCGATTACCGGCATCCCCCTTGTGTTCATGTCATACGGCGGATCTTCGATGATTTCGACGATGCTGGGAATAGGCATTGCCATGAGTATATACGTCAGAAGGTACATCCATTAGGCGATATATTGATCCCCTTGGGGATATTGGAGCGGATTTTTTGGGCGTGGAAAAGCCTGCCCGCTACACCGGCGGTGAGTACGGCAGGCTTGCCAAAAAAGAAGCCGATTTGCAAACCCTTATCGCTTTTCCCGACCTGTACGAAATAGGAATGTCCAACCAGGCGTTCAGAATTATTTACAATAACCTCAACAACATTTCCGGCGTTTCCTGCGACCGCGCCTTTGCCCCCGCGCCCGATTTTGAACAACTGTTGAGGGGCAGGGGTCTGCCGCTGTACGGCCTGGATACCGGCATCAGCCTGAAAAGCCTTGACCTCTTGTTGTTCACCCTGGGCTATGAGCTGGGAATTTCCGGCATACTTGCCATGCTTGATGTTTCCGGCATTCCCCTGCGCTGCCAGGGGCGCGGCGAAGATGATCCGCTGATTATTGCCGGGGGACCGGCGGTGTCCAATCCGCTGCCGTACAGCGCCTTTGTTGACGCTTTCTGGATTGGCGAAGCCGAGGCGGGTTTTTTTGATCTGACTGCGGAACTGTCGCAGATGCGGAGGCGCGGCGGGGGACGGGCCGCGATGCTTGAATATGTCGGCAAACATCCCAATATCTGGGTGAAGGGAAAGGAAAAAGTTATTCGCGCCGTTGATTCAAATTTTGCAGAACGGGACGATCCTCCCTCAGTGTTCCCCGTTCCCGGCATGAAGACTGTCCAGCACCACGGCACGCTTGAGATTATGCGGGGCTGTGCCAACGGCTGCCGTTTCTGCCATGCCGGTTACTGGTACCGCCCCATGCGGCAGAAGAAGCAGGAAACCCTTGTCCGCGAAGCAGAGGCGTTTATTGCCAAAGGCGGCTATCGTGAAATAAGCCTTTCCTCGCTTTCCAGCGGGGACTATTGCGGCATCGGCGATCTGGTCGATGAACTCAACGGCCGTTTTTCTGCGCGGCACGTTTCGTTTCAGCTGCCTTCGCTGCGGGTATCGACTTTTTCCCTGTCCCTTTTGGAAAAAATTTCACAGACCAGAAAAAGCGGCCTGACCTTTGCCGTCGAAACCCCGCTTGACTTTTGGCAGTTGGCGATAAACAAACAGGTAACCGAAGATTCGGTTGTGGAAATTCTCCACGAGGCAAAGAAAAACGGCTGGCGCGGGGCGAAATTCTATTTTATGATCGGACTGCCCCTGCCGCCCGATGCCTCATGCGGCGTGTCCGAGGAAGAAGCAATAGTTAATTTTATTTGCAATGTTTCCCGCAGAACGTCCATGCACTTCAATATCAACGTGGGAATATTTGTGCCAAAGCCCCACACCCCGTACCAGTGGGCGCGGCAGCTCGGCAGCGAAACTGCCGCAGCGAAACTCGCCTTTATCCGCTCGCGGCTTAAAACCAGGGGGCACAAGGTAAGCGCATCTGATCCGCTGGTATCCATGATTGAGGGAATTTTAAGCCGGGGAGACGAACGGGCTGGGGAGCTGGCCGAAGGCGCTTTCCGTGCGGGAAGCAGACTCGACGCGTGGCAGGAATTTATCAACAAAGATGCGTGGCGGGGCGTTATTGAGGCAAATGCCGCGCTTGTTGAAAAATTTCTCGGCGCAAAGGAACCGGCTGTCCCGCCGCCCTGGCAGGCTGTTGTTTCCGGCGTATCGCCCGCATATCTGCAAAGAGAGCTAGAAAAGTCGGACAATGGCGGGCTGACCGCTCCATGTACTGAAAACTGCATTGCCCCCTGCGGCGCCTGTGCCGGTAATAGCATTGTTCGGAATATTTTCCCCATCCCCTCTTCCTCTGCGCCTCTGCGCCTCTGCGCCTCTGCGAGAGAAAATGAAAGTGAAATCTCCAAAGCCGATCCCGCCATCTGGCGGTTGTTGTTTAGTTTTACCAAGGAAGGCAGCGCCGTCTTTCACGGGCATCTAAGCTTGATAGAAATTTTTTCGATGGCAATGACACGCGCAGGACTGGACGTACAGTACACCCAGGGCTTTAACCCCCTGGTAAAGCTCGAGATCGTCAGCCCGCTTTCCGTCGGCATAAGCGCCGGCTCGGAAATCGCCGCCGTCGATTTTTCCCATACCGTGCAGCCGGCTGATTTCACCGCAAAGATGAACGCAGCGTTACCCGACGGGATTATCGTAAAAAGGGCGGAGTGTTATTGCATTCCCGCCGGCGGCAAGAAGCGGTCGCTTTCCTCGCTGCTCTGGGGCTTTGGCTACGCCGGCCCGGACGGCGAGACGGCGCATGTTCCGGCGGCGGAAGAAAAAGCCCACCGCGAAAAATGCCTTGGCGGTGGGGCGACGATTTTCTCGCTGCGCCGCGCCTGTGTGCTGGCAAAAAATATTATCGAAAACGATGAATCTCGGCAGCCCTGGGCTTCGTATTTTGATGTGTATCGGTTTCTGGTTACTGGTTTTGTACCTTAATTTCTGGTATCCTTGTAACATGGTGTGCATCGCTTTTGCCGGCGGGGGAACCGGCGGGCATATCTACCCCGGCCTTGCGGTTGCCGAGAAACTGAAAAACCTGCTCGGGCAGGGCTGCAGAATCATCTGGATTGGTTCAACCAGAGGGAAGGATCGCGCCATTGTGGAAGGGGCGTCGCCATCTTCGGTGGCGTCGCCATCTTCGATGGCGTTGGAATTTTTCGGCATACCCGCCGGGAAACTCAGGCGCTACTTTACACTCAGAACGATCCCCGACAGCTTCAGGGTTGCCGCCGGATTTTTTGCGGCGCGGAGCATACTGAAAAAACAGCGGGTACAGCTGCTGTTTTCCAAGGGCGGTTTTGTCAGTGTACCCCCCTGCGCCGCCGCCGCCTCGCTGGGTATTCCCGTTTTTACCCATGAGTCGGACTTTAGTCCCGGCCTTGCAACAAGGCTTAACCTGCGGTTTGTCCGGCGAACGGGCGGCAGGGTGTTTACCGCCTATGAGGATACCGCCGCCTTCCTTCCCGCCGCCCTGCGCGGCAGGGTAACGGTCAGCGGCAACCCGGTGCGCCCTGTCTTTCGCAGCGCCGATCCGGTAAAGGGGCGGGCGTTTTTGGGACTTGCGGCGGATGAGCGCCTGCTTGTCGTCCTTGGGGGCAGCCAGGGGGCGCAGGAACTAAACGCGCTGGTACGCGCGTCTCTTGATAATCTGCGCCGCCATTATACGGTGCTGCACCAGTATGGGCCTGAGCAGGAATGGGATATGCCGAAGACAGAACGTTATATCCCCCTGCCGTATATCAACGAGGAAATGCCCCATGTGCTGGCTGCTGCTGAACTGGTTGTGGGGCGCAGCGGGGCGGGAACAGTTTGGGAAAGCGCCGCTGTCGGCAAGCCCATGATTCTGATTCCGCTGAGCGGTTCCGGCACACGGGGCGATCAGGTTGAAAACGCCCGCTTTTTTGAAAGGGCGGGGGCGGCGCAGGTTCTGCTTGGCGCGGATGCCAACGGGGAAAATCTTTCCCGCCTTGTCAGCGCCCTTGCGGAAGATCCGCTCAAACGCTCGGCAATGGCGGACGCGGCGCGGCAAACGGGCGCTCTTGACGGCGCTTCAATTATTGGCGATTCTTTGAACAAGTATATTATGGAAATGGGCGGGTCTAACTGATGAATGCAGCAATTATTGATGTCGTGTTTATTGGAATTATCGTTATTTTTACCCTGCGCTGCGCGGTGCAGGGCTTTGTCAGCGAGATCATGTCGATTGCGGCCCTGATTGCCGGCATTTTCGCGGCGATATTTTTCTTCAGAATTGGCGGACAGATTATCCGCGTCCGGTTTATGCCGCAATTGGTTGTAATTCCCGAAATAATCGCCTTTGTCCTGATTTTCCTGATTGCCTTTGGCATAGTAAAACTGGCGGAAACATTATTGAAAAACATTGTCGAAACCATTCGCTTTGGCGCGGCGGATCGTTTTTTGGGGTTTATCTTTGGTTTTGCCGAGGGGGTTGTCGTTGTATGCCTGGCGTTGTTTGTTATCAGCATACAGCCGTTTTTTGATCCCCAGTTCCTGCTGAAAGGGAGTTTTTTTGCGGATTTACTCCTGCCGTTTATTACCGGGGAAAAGCGCGTGGCGCTGGATACCATTGTCCGGCTGAGGGATGTGCACTGGAGGGGAATCACCCATGTTTGAGAACATTATCGCGCAGCCCTGTACCGTGCAGCTTCGCTCCGATCTGCTCTCGCGCAGGCTTGCCCCTTCCATGCTGTTTTTCGGGCCGGCCGCATCGGGGAAGGGGAGCGCCGCCATTGAGCTTGCCCGCGCCCTTTCCTGCGAGACGGAAACGGCGTCGTGGAACTGTGCCTGCCCTTCCTGCGTCCGGCATCGTTCCCTTTTGCACGGCGATCTTGCAATGATTGGGCCGCGCGGTTTTGCGGCTGAAATTGCCGCTTCCCGCGCCGCTTTCCTGCGGGATACCGCTTCCGCCGCCGGACGGTCGCTTTTTGTCCGCTCTTTGCGAAAACTCCTTGCGCGTTTTGCGCCCGCTGTCTGGGAATACGAACCGAGATCGAACAGATCCAATCCCCTGCATCTGCTGCAGTCACTGGAAGAGGATATCGGCGAGTTTGAACTGAAAACCGCTGATCCATCGTGTGTGTCACACGAGATAGAAAAGATTTCCGGTAATCTTGCAAAAAATGCCTGTAAACTTGAAGACGAGTGGATAAGCGACGCTATCCCCATCGCGCAGATTCGCAGGGCAGCTTACTGGAGCAGGCTTTCTCCGTCGGGAAAGCGGAAAACGCTCATTATCGAAAATGCCGACCGGATGAAGGACGAAGCGCGCAATTCCCTGCTCAAGCTGCTTGAGGAGCCGCCTGAATCGATCAACATAGTTCTGACTGTCCAGCGCCGGGAAGCTGTTTTGCCCACGATTCTCTCCCGCCTGCGCCCCTACCGCTTTGTGACCCGCAGCGCCGATGAGGAGCGGGAGATAATCCGCAGAATTTTCAGAGACCCTGCCGCAGGGGACGGGGAACCTGCCGCTTCTCCGGCTGTTTCAGGAATCATTGAAAGCTACCTTTACTCATTTATGCCGCAGTCAATGGAAGAGCTGCTTCCCCTTGCGGCGTTTTTTGTCGCGGCGGTGTCCCGTTCGGCGGCCGTTTTTGCGAAGAGCAGGGGTGCCATACACATTTCTCCAACGGTCAATGCCCTGGGCAGCTATTGCGCTCCGATTGCAGAAGCGGCGGGATTTGAACGGGTGTCGGAGGTAAAGGAAACCATCGCTGTGTTGATTTCGCGCAGCGGCAATTTTGAGGGGCGCTCGTTTCCCCGTTTCCTCGCCCTTGTACTCGACCTTGTCTCCTGGTCGCTTGAACCATGCGGCGCTGGTCCCGGCGTTATCGTCTGCCGCGAGGTTTGGAAGAAGCGGCTTTCAGAGGCGCAGTCGGCCTATACTGTCTGGAACCAGCGCCCGGAGCCTGCGCTGGAGGCCCTGTTCGTCCGGCTCAGGGAAGATATGGCGGACTGAGGCTGGTTATGAGCGGTTTATTCTACCGGCGAACGCTGAAAAAACTCAGCAGAATTACTGTCGAACAGTACCGGGAACTGCTTGTTTCCGCTTCCACCGAGATCGTTCGGCTGGAAGCCGTACTTGATTCGCTGCCGTCCGGTATTCTTGTCTGCGATGAAAAACACTTTCTGATAAAGGCAAACAAATCCGCTCTGCGCCTGCTTCCCCTGACCCGCCTGGAAGGCGGTCTGCTGTGGGACCTTGTTCCCGACGAGCGTATTTCCGCTTTTTTCCGTCAGATCCTGCCGGCTGGCAATCGTGTGCTGGAATGTGAAATGGATGTACAGGCGCAGGGCAAGAACAGCCTGCTTTCGATCAGCGTTCATCCGCTGGTGGACAGGCGGAAAATAACCGGTTCCCTCGTCTACATCGACGATATTACCGAGAAGCGCGCGCGGGAACTGCGCCTGCGCCGCGCGGAAAACCTGGCCAGCCTGACCACCCTCGCCGCCGGTGTCGCGCACGAGATTAAAAACCCGCTGGGCGCGATTTCCATCCACCTGCAGCTTATGCAAAAAACTTTGGCAAAAAGCGGCGCGAAAACCGTTCCGTTAGCCGATAAATACTTCGGCATACTGAACGAGGAAGTAGATCGCCTGAACCGCATTGTTGTGGATTTCCTGTTTGCCGTGCGCCCCATGTCCCTTGAGCTGCGCGAGGGGGATCTTAACTCGCTTGTTGCCGAGGTTGCCGAATTTGTCAGGGCAGAGCTTGAACAGTCGAAGATACGCCTCCTGGTTGAACTGGATGAAAAACTCCCCCCCGTGCTTATTGACAAGCGTTATATGAAACAAGTTATGCTGAATCTGATAAAAAACGCACAGGAGGCGATGCACTCCGGCGGCCTTTTGACCATTGCTACGATTGGATCGGACAGTGAGATACGGATAAGCGTTGTCGATACCGGCACTGGAATTAATCCGGAGATTCTCAAAAAAATGTTCGAGCCGTATTTTACCACCAAGGTTAACGGGACAGGTCTTGGGCTGACCCTTGTATATAAGATTATCAGGGAACATCAGGGCGATATTTCGGTGGATTCACGGGAAGGGGAAGGGACCGATTTTGAGATCAGTCTGCCCGTCTATCAGAAGGAACCGCGTCTTATCGGCTATGAGGCAATGGAAAAAGAGGGAGGCGGAAAATGAAATTCAAACTCCTTATCGTTGACGATGAAAAACATATCCGCGAGGGGCTTGCCGCTTCTCTTGAAGGGGACGGCTACGAAACGGTTTGCGCCGCCGACGGCGATGAGGCGTGGAAGCTGTTCGGCAAAGGCGACATAGACCTGGTTATTACCGACCTGCGAATGCCCGGCCTGGACGGCGAGGAGCTGATGCGCCGCATACTGGCGGAAACCCCCGGACTGCCGGTGATTATTCTGACCGGCCACGGCTCCATCGAAAACGCCATCAGCGCCACACGCGAGGGCGCGTGGCATTACCTTACCAAGCCGCCCGATCTGGACCAGCTTTCCCTCGTGGTAAAACGCGCCCTGGAAAACAGGGAACTGGCGCTGCGGCACCGCGAAATGGAAGCCGATCTTGAACGCAGCCGCCTGTCGGCGAACATGATCGGCAAGTCCAGCGCCATGCGAAAGGTCTTCGACACGATAAGCCGAGTTGGTCCTACCAAGGCGTCGATTTTAATCACCGGGGAATCGGGCGTTGGCAAGGAACTGGTCGCCGACGCCGTACACGAACTTTCGCCCCGCAGGGACAAGCCCCTGGTTAAGGTACACTGCGCCGCCCTTTCCGAGAACCTTTTGGAAAGCGAATTGTTTGGCCACGAAAAAGGGGCGTTTACCGGAGCGGTTTCAAGGCGGCGGGGGCGGTTCGAGCTTGCCAACGGCGGCAGCCTTTTTCTGGACGAGGTCGGCGAGATAGATCAAAACATTCAGATAAAACTTTTGCGGGTTTTACAGGAACGCGAATTTGAACGGGTCGGCGGCGAAGAAACCATCGAAACCGATGTCCGCATTATTGCCGCCACCAACAAAGATCTCAAAGAAGAAATTGAAAAAGGCAATTTCCGCGAGGATCTGTACTTCCGCCTTAACGTGGTCAGCATCGCCGTTCCTCCCCTGCGCGACCGGAAGGACGACATTCCCATAATGGCGGCAAGTTTTCTGAAGGAATTTGCCGCGGAAAACAGCAAAACCATCGAGGGGATTCACGAGAAAGCGTATGCCCGCCTGTGCGCCTACGACTGGCCGGGCAACATCCGCGAACTGCGTAACTGCATCGAAAGCGCCGTGGTAATGTGCCGCAGGAATGTTATTATGACGGACGATCTGCCCCCCGCCCTGCAATCAGCCGGAGAAGAAGGCTGGGTGCGTATTCCCCTGGACATCAGCTTTGAGGAAGCGGAAAAGATGATCATACGCGCCGCCGTTAACTATCACAAAGGCAACAAAAGCAGGGCGGCCGAAGTTCTGGGTATCGGGCGGAAAACACTGCATCGAAAACTGGAAAATGAAGAAAGCGAAACGTAACGGAAAACCAATACAGCGAAAAAATTTTACAGTATCCACATAACAAGCTGCGGGATATAGGTTATCAGAAACAGGGCAATAATCAGCCCGATAAGGAAGGGAACCGACTCTTTTATCAGTTCCTGTACGCTGGTTTTGAAAACCTTTACCGCAGTAAAAATGGTAATGCCGAAAGGCGGCGTTACCATGCCGATTGCAAGATTAACCACCAGTACAATGCCGAAGTGAACGGGATCCATGCCCAGGGCGGTAACGATGGGCAAAAGAACGGGAACGGCGATGTACTGAATCGATCCCGCTTCCATAAACATTCCCGCTATCAAAATAATAAGGTTGATTATCAGCAAAATCCCGGTAAGTCCGCCCTGGAAATTCTCTACCGTAGCGAATACAGCCTGGGGAATGCGCGCCAGAACCATTGCATAGGCAAAAAGAGCAGCAGCAGCCATGATAATCATCAGGCCGGCGCTTCCTTTCGCGGCGTTTCTGAATATTCTGACAAGATCCTTCGGCTTCATTTCCCGATATACAAACAGCCCTATAATAATTGAATACACAACCGCCACAACAGCCGATTCGGTGGGGGTAAATATTCCGGCAAAAACACCTCCAACGATGACTATGGGAGTTCCCAGGGCAATCAGCGATTCCACAATGGTTCGTATAAGGGATGTTTTTTTGTCGTCTTCTATGGGAGGTACGTCTTCAAGCGTTATTTCTCCGGATGCGATCTGTGCCGCCCGGTCCATGTACCTGCGTTTACGCGCGATAAAGTAGGTGGGAACGATAAGGGCTGCCCCGACAATGACTCCCGCCGGGAATCCTACCTTGTACAGGTCGGCAACCGAGACTCGTGCCAGTACGGCATAGATGATAAAACCAATGCTGGGCGGGATGATGATCCCGATGGGGCTTGCGGATGCAACGATAATGCCGGCAAAACCTCTTGAGTAACCCGATCGCAACAGGCCGGCGTACATGACGCCCCCGATGGCCGCCGCCGTCGCAATGCCGCTGCCGGAAATGGCGGCGAAAAACATACAGGCGATGATAGCTACAATTCCCATGCCGCCGTGGATGTTTCCCACCAGCCTGCGGGCCATATTGACGATCCTGCGGGCAATGCCGCCGGAGTTCATCAATTCCCCTGCCAGAATAAAGAAGGGGACGGCAAGGTAGGCTGCCTGATCAATACCGGAAAACATAAGCTGAATTACGGATATGGGATTGATGCGGTTAACGAGCAGATATATGAGGGAAGACAGACCCATAGCCGAAGCAATGGGGGCGCCCAGAGCGAGAAACAGAAACAAAAGTCCAAACAGAAACATGCTAGGCGCCCTCCTTTTCACAGAGGATATTGACAGCGTATACAATGGTTTGGAAAACAAGGAGTACAAAGGCAAAAGCCATGATGTAATACATAACGCCCATAGGTATGTGCAAATTTGACGATATGTGCTTTGCCGTAGCCGCGAAACCAAAACCAATTCGCGCGGCAAAGCCAAAGAAAACAATGGTAAGAACCTGTTGCAGCAGTTTTACCGCTTTTTTGGCCCTGCCTTTTACCGAAATTTCCAAAACCGTAATATTGGTGTTCGCTCCGTATCGCGCAAGGGTACCTGCCCCAAGCATGACCATGCCCACATTCAGATAGCGGGTCAGTTCTTCCGCCCAGCTTATGCCGGAATTAAAAACGTAACGAACGACAATGGAAGAAAAATAAGCCGCCGTCATGATCATAAAAGCGGCGATCATGATGACATCGACTATCTTCTCAATTACGCCGCTTACTTTGTTCAGGAAAGCCATATATCCCCTGCGATATCAACCAAGATGCCGGCTATTACCTTGCCGCGGCCCGAATCCCGTCGTAATACCTGCGGTCGTGGGTAGTGAAGAATTTCTCGTAAACAGGAGTAACCATATCAATGAATGGCTGCTTGTTCGGAACTTCGTTCATCTGCATACCCGCGGCTTGCAGTTTTACGGCTGCCTCATTTTCGGTGGCCAGCTGTTCGGCGCCGATTTCCAGTGCCGCGTCAACGGCGGCTTTGCGGATAAGTTCCTGATCTTCGGCGGAAAGACCATTGAGTATTGTGGGGCTTGCGCAGACGGCGGCAAAGGCGAAGATATGCCCGGTCTTGGACATGAATTTCTGAACCTCATAGATCCTGTAATCATTGGTAGTAACAATGGTGTTCTCGTGCCCATCTACCGTTCCCTGCTGGAGGGCGGTATACACTTCACCCCATGCCATAGCCTGGGGATTGGCACCCAGAGCGGCAAAGGTTTCAACATAAATCGCGCTGTCCACGACCCGCAGTTTCATGCCCTGGAAATCGGCAGGCGAGTTTATCGGTCCCTTGTTATTGGTAGCGTGGCGGAAACCGCGGGGCATAAAGGCCATAGTGGTGATATTCGAACTGTCCGTTATGGCATAGAATTCATTGACAAAATCTGATTTGAGGAAGTTGAATACCTCGTCCCAGCTTGAGAAGAGGAAGGGCAGGTCCTGCACCTCCAGTTCCCTGGCAAAATTGCTCATGTCCGAAGCGGTAACAATGGATAAATCAAGGGTTCCCGCCTGAATTGATTCGATTAACACGCGGTCATTGCCGAGAGTACCCCCGGAATATACTTCAATCTTGTAACGTCCGTTACTCCGCGTTTCTACATATTCTTTGAATTTGTATGCAAGAATATCGTAGGCGGTACCGGCCGCAGCCTGATGCCCAAGGCGAAATGTTCTTGCTCCCTGGCCGCCGCCCTGAGACTTGCTGCAGCCCGTCAGTACAACTGCCAGTGTAAAAATGGCACACATCAGCAGAATAATGCTCTTTTTCATGTTCTTCCTCCCTTTCGTCCAACAAAATAAATGTAATTTCCATACGAAAATCAGTTTTATTGTATGAAATGCCTTCCGGTTTTGTCAAGTTAACGGCAGTTAATAGTTAACGGGTGTCTTTCTCTTCCAACTTCCGCCATTTTACCATTGGCGGGGAATAAAACCGTCCGGCACATTTATTTTCATGGTGTCGCCGCTTTGTTCAATAACGTACAGTCCCGCTTCAATCGTTGCTTTTTTTTCTTCGGTGCCGAATATGGCTCCCGCTATTGCCCCTTCCACACTCCGCTTGTCATTTAATTTTTTTAGGGAATCGCGCAGTATTTCCAGTTGCTTAATATGTTCGCCAATATGCTTTACTTTGGGTGTTGCCTTTACCTCCACCGCCATATAGGTATCACCGTTCTGCAGCAAGAGGTCAATTTCTGCAATGATTTTGCCTTTTTCGTCCTTTAGCGTACATCCCTTTGTTGCCATCATCTGAAAATTATACCCCAGTTCATTGAAGCGGTCATTAATGCCGGGAGCGACCAGATGTTCTGCCAGTTCGCCGAAGCGGTTGGTGAGAAACCCTATGCGTTCATCAGTTCTTTTCATCTGCTCGTCAGTTCTTTTCATTTGACGGCTTATTTCTTCTTGCCGTTCGCGAGCTTCTTTCATTTGTTTGCGATCCTGCTCGCGCTCCTCTTCCATACGCACGCGCATTTTTTCGAGTTGAGCGGCATTCTCCTGTAACGCCGCCCAGACAGTTTCAAATGTGGGAATGAATGTTGTTTCCATTGCTTTCTCCTTCATAAATATAGCATGCACATACCAGCTTGCATACCTTATTTATGGCGCAATGCTTCAATTTGCTTTATTGTATTGCGGGATATATTATAGGGGCCAGGTTATATCTGAACTTAGTAATGTAGAAACTCCCGGAAAAGCGCATTTCAAAAGTATTAACGGCAGTATTGTCGGGCGATGGTCGGTAAATGGAGGAAATACTGACGGGTACAATATCTTTGGCAACAGTTCGGGTAGTTGGGGTCATTATTATGCAGAACAAGCCGTTCATACAACAAATGATTATCATTGGTCTCATGGATGGAATTATGTTCCTTATTGTGGAGTGTGCGGAAACGGTACGTTAGGCAACGTGCATGTTGATTATGGAAGTACAACCGTTTATAATGGCATTTACGGTGCGCGGCAGCGGTATACTTGGCAGGAACAGCAGGGAAGACGTTCTGTCGTACCCATTACCCGCATGAATACATTCCCGTTCAGAATAAAGAAAGACGGGTTAGGCGGCGCCCATTCTGGTACTACAATATTAACCGATGATGTTGAGGTGCTGAACTTTAAGGAAGAGGCGGGAAGTATCCCGATGCCGACCATTGACACCCGTACTGTGGGCAATACCATAAACGGGACGGTCAAGATACAGTACCAGTTAATGGGGGATCCGGCGGGGGTATGGCGGGAGTACAAGTTCAATATTACCTATGAAAAGCGGGCTTGTCACCGTCTGTATAACGGGGAAGTTGCCAACGCCAATAGACTTGCCACCAACACCTTCGATATATGCAACAACGGCCTGTACCGGGAGTATGAGGGCATTACCGATTGGACTTTGTTGAAAGAAAAAGTGGCGGGAAATTCTGATGTGTTTGTAATAAATCCCGGAGATTAAAGACGGTATCCGGTTACTATCTTTGCAAATAATATGTATGTACAAGCTTCACCGTCATGGGGTATATACCGTACTTGACAAAGTACGGTATATATGCTATACTACCGCTATTACCGTATAAGGAGAGGGAATATGAAAAAGCTAATACTATTTGCTATGGTGATTATGTGTTTGGGGTTTTTTGCTTGCGAGCAGGATGCGGCGGAAACCCAGTACGTGGTGGTGCGGGATGAACCGGTGCTATTTACCGCGCCGGCGAATGTGTATATTGAGCGGGCAGGCGGTCGTTATAATATCCGCTGGAACCTTGTTCCCAATACCCTTGAATATATGGTATTTGTCCGCTCTGAATCCAATAAGCAAATAACGCCTATTCCGAATAGTTATTGGGTCAAAGATCCTGAAAGTAATGTCCCTA
>Ga0082212_10002081_pt1 | contig 29438 bp, 26 predicted proteins | sample TergutNt197P3_FD_71548 | JGI IMG/M metagenome (GOLD analysis project Ga0082212, IMG submission 71548) | Neocapritermes taracua P3 segment gut microbial communities from Petit-Saut dam, French Guiana - Nt197 P3 | ecosystem: Host-associated > Arthropoda: Insects > Digestive system > Gut ...
GCGTATTGACGATATTAGAGTACGGGCATAAACTATTTGCCATAATATCCGAAAGGGAAGACATCTAAATGATAAAGCACATTGTTATGTGGAAACTCAAAGATTCCGCTGAAGGACATACAAAAGAAGAGAATATGAAGATCATCAAGGAGAAGCTTGAGGGATTGGTTGGCCGTATTGATGGTTTGCTTGAAGTCGAGATCGGTGTCAATTTCAATCCAAACGGTTTCGATATGTGCTTAAACTCCAAATTTGAAAGTAAGGAAGCACTCGAATTCTACGACAGCCATCCGCTTCATCAGGAGGTACGGAAATACATTAGGTCAGTCATAAGCGAACGTGTTTTAGTCGATTACGAATAGAGAAAATGATTTTCACCGGTGATTGGGGCAGTTATAAATGTCTCAGTCATCATTGAAATTATATACTCAAACTTCGCACATAAAAACGTGCAGTAGAACCTTGAAAATACAATAACGATCAGCTAAAACAATCTTCCGTCACGCACATCGCAGGAGACTCTTTTTCAAAAGTTCAGGCAGTGTGTCCATAAATGTTCCCAACAGAGACTCGATTTCTTCATCTGCTAAAAAATACTTCTCTGCAGCTACGTCCAAAAATGTATCCAGTAACAGCTCAAACGCTTTCGTCCATGTGATATCCGGCAATTCATCGCAGACGTCGAAAAACAATTCTCCAAAGCTGCGACTGTCTTCTTCCAGACGCTTATCCAGCGCCAACATCATGTACCTGGACATGACTATCGCGTTCCACGCTACCATCGCGTCGTATGAGGTCGCGTGACATTCTTTTGTCAGTCTAAGATGCGATTTGCAGACCTTGAAAAAGACCTCTATCTGCCACCTTTTACCGTAGATTCGGATAATTTCCTCTTCGCTCAGCGATATATCCGTCGACAAAAGCACAAGATATTCTTTCCTTTTGCCTCTTTTACGGACATACACCAAACGAACAGGAAGTGTTATCCCATCACCGCCTAAGATTTCCGCCTCTACAGACAACAAATACCGCGAACGGCCACGACGCTTCGTATTTTTACGGTAAATTTCCTTTACCGATAGCTTTTCCCCATTGTAGAAGTAGTGAACCTTAGCGCTTTTCTTCACCATCGCAATAACATGGAGCTTTTCCGCTACAATCTTCAAAATAGTAGCAGGCGCAGAGAACCATGAGTCGAACAGAACGTACTTGGCATGAATTCCGGCGGCGACGGCGGAACGCAGCATGTCAAGCATCACAAGCGGAGCTTTTGTTTGCGCCATGATGCGCTGCTGATATCCGCAGGTTCGCTTGTCGACGTTTCTGGATTCATAAAAACGCTTTTTCTGGTCTCCGGAAGCCAGCGGCTGAGTATCTACTGGTATGAAAGAGTTGCCGTCGCTCCAACCGAGAGTTAATAGGCGAAAGCCGCGGGTATAAACGTGTTTACAGTGGTCATAAAGGCGGCTCAGCAGCTCCACTTTTAAAGAGCGCGCTCGTTCGTAGAGCGTGTCGTCCACGATGAAGACGTTTACACGATCCAGGTCTGTAAGGTGTTCGAGCTTCCCGCCAATGACTTTTCCGGCGAGAAGATGAACGAAACGCCGCCAATTGATATTGCAGGAATTGAGAAATCTATAGAAGGTATCTTTGGCGATATTGTCAGTCTCATTCGAACGTAGAGCCTGGAAGAGGCTTTTGTGCATGAAAACCAAGGTAAAGAGTTGCCTGAAGACGGCAAGAGCAGGAATCCCTTTGGTTTTATAAGCGCCAATTATTTTCAAAAGAGCGCCTATGTTGAAAGAAATGAAGAAAGCGTTAATGATTGAAGACAGGTCGTTTTCAAAGAGACTTGTTCGTGATAATCTTGACATGGCATGAACCTCCCGGATTTATTGTGTTTTGGCGATACAATTTTACCCGGAAAAAGGGTTCGTGCCTATCTTTTTTGTATATTTTCCACTACTCGTTATTGTATTTTCAAGTTGCGATCTTACTTAAAAATTCATGGTCGAGTAGAGGCAGTGAAGATAGAATTTAGGGCAACTGGTTTCCATACGTATCCGCCTTTCGGCTTTGTGGCAAATAACCGTCAGCCCATGTCCCTTCTTTCTGCCTCCCTCACAGATCCGCGCAGGCGCAATTAACGCACGCGGCTCTTCACCGGTAGTTTCAATTCTTGTCAGCTATAGATATTGCAGTAGATACGGGGTTGCACCAGCGGAAATATCTTTAGCAGTTGCTTTTTTCTTCTTTCCGCGTGCAACAATACTTCCACGGACAATGACTCTCCCGTCAGTGAAGCAATATTCCATACGAATTTGAGTATGCTTGTCCCACTTACGCGCAATAGCGGGAGTAATATACCGCAGCTTGATGTCCTCTTCGGTCATCTCGTTTTTTTTCAACAGCTCGCTCATGCCGCACCTCCGTCCGTGGTTCTGGCATACAAATATTATCTCAAAAAATATCAACGCAGATGCTACTATTCATCCAGCATCAACCGGGCTGTAACAAAAGCTGGCGGCTACAAGCCGCCCCTACAACATATTGTGCACACAATACCAAACAAGCACTATATATTGTGGTTTGGGACGGCCAATATACTACTTTTGTTACAGCCCCGTGAATAACGTCATGTCCGCTATTTTTACAGGCTATTATGGCTTTGTCAATGACTTTTGTGAAATTGCGCCATTTTCTATTTAGCCTCTGTCCATAGTGAAAACCCTTTTTCAATTGAATAGTTTCATTGTTTTGAGATAATCTGGCATCTTCTGGTTTTCTTAGATTATGGTGGAGTTATCTTTTGTAATGTTCCCTATGATATAATTCTTCTCACTTAAAGAACCTTACATAAAGCACCTTCAGGGTAAATTATGGGAAATACGAGGAAAGTCTGGCAGAGCTATATATATTACAATTACAGAAAAATTGCTGGTAATTCTCAGGTGTTTTACAAAGAAGACTAACCAAACTCCCCAACCGGAAATAGAACTTGCCTTACGCAGAATGAAGGAGCTGGACGACGATGAATAAAGAAAAAATGATTCCTTTCGAAAAAGTACTCGAAAAAGATATGCAAGATCCTGAATTTGTCCAGCTTTATGAAGCTGATAGAGAAGAATATGAACTTTGCTTCGAACTCATACGAGCTAGAAAAGCTGCGAATTTAACGCATAAAGAAATAGCTGACCGTATGAACACCTCCCAGTCTCAGGTTGTGAAACTTGAAAGCGGTAAAGGAACTATATCCAGTTTACGAAAGTATGCGAAAGTTACCGGCAAACGGGTTAAAATAACTCTCATTTAGTCCTTCCTGTTTCGGTTTTCCAGTTTCAATCTTTGTCGTAATGTTTCTCACTTCTAAAGTATTCATGTCGGTAATGCGCACAGTAAAATGTCGTAATAACATCATGGTTTGCTGCAATACAAGGGGCTGTAACAAAAGTAGTATATTGGCTAACCAAACCACAATATATAGTGGTCAAGCGGTATCATGAACACAATATATTGTAGGGGCGGCTTGTAGCCGCCCGCTTTTGTTACAGCCCCCTCTCTTGCTATCTTTTGTATTTTTCTTTATTCTTTTAAATTGATCATTGTGCATTGATCATTGTGCATTGTATTCAAACTATTCCACATCCAACTTGCTCTTCTTAATGTCTTTCCACACGTAAATTCCAAGCGCGGCGCCGATTACTCCGTAAACCATGAACGACCTGAAATACTCTCCCAACATCGCCTGATCAAACAATGACTTCCCTATTTCCGGCGAAATTATGAACATTGCGTTGAAAAGTATGACGCCGAATATGGCGTTCTTTACGCTCGCCTTTGAAGTTGATGCTCCTCCGACAAGCAACGCTGCAACCGAGAACATCCCAATCTGTAAATGCGCGCCGTAGGTGTTCAGCGTTCCAACGCTCTGCAGGAATATCAACTGTCCCCACGCCGCAAGAACAATTGAGATCATTGTAGCAATTATTCTTGTCCTGTCTACGTTTATGCCAGATACTTCCGCTATATGCTGATTCTGACCTACTGAACGAAAATCCTGTCCTAACTTTGTCTTCATTATCAGCATTGTAAATATACACAGAGCTATTATAAAAACACCCGTAATCACCGGAACAGTAGTAACCTGCGCAATATTCGCAACCAAGGCGTTGGGGCTCCTTTCTATGGCCACATTATTAAGCTTGGTGGCTGAAGAGCCGATAAGGTTCAACACACCTCTTTGCATATTCGGTTTATCAAGGTTAGGTATCACCTTTGAAGTGATGTCGGACACTACAGCTTTGAATTTTGGCGCCATGGCCTCATCGGCTCTCTCAGCCTCGGTATTGAGTTCGGATACTATGGCTTTGAGTTTTGACGTTATCTCTTCGATGTCAGCTTTTTCATTAAGGCTGCCCGCAACAATATTTAGGTCGTATACTGTGTTAAAAAGTTTTGGGGTCACGGACATGACATGAATCGAAAACACAGCGGCTGCAATACATAAAACGGCGTTAAAACAAAATGATATGGGACGGTTCTTATGCGCCTGTCCGTTCTTGACGTTCAAATAGTATACTATAACCATCATAATTAGTATCACAACTGCTATTATTAAGATGGCTTGAATGAACGGAATTTTATATATATTTTCAAGAGCGTATTTCAGCCCGCCCTCCTCCGCCGTTTTGAGGTCGACGGTCATTCTTATGCCAACTCCGTCAGGCTTTATCATCGGATGCGTAGCGGGGACAATTAATACTGCTCCAACGACAAACAGGAATATAAACTGATAAATTCCGTTGGCAAAGAACCCGACAATAAGGCTCGCGATCATCTCCTGCCCGCGTGTCTTGTTATATAGCTTTCCCGTAAAGTATCCGCAGATAGCGGCGAAGAAGAACGCAATGACAAAACACAGCAGAAAACCGCCCATGCCGCCTATATCGAAGTAACGAACCAGCAAAATGGCGGCTTGACCTGACATTGCCCCGATGACTATTCCGAAATTCAGCCCAAGTCCGGCGAGAACCGGTATTATCAATGAAAGTACTAAAAACGAGTTCCTGAAGATTCTGTTACACAGTTCCGAAAGGAAGAAGTACGTCTTTATATCCTTTGAAACCGAGAACCCCCAAAGCACGAATACCACGAAAATTATTGTCACCAGATTATCCACTATCCATGGCATTATCCCTTTAGAGCTGAAATCCACTTTATTCTCTTCTCCGAGCATCATGCCTATCAGCCCCCTCTCTTGACCTGCGTTAGGGCGAAAAGGATTACTCCATTTTGTATTACCATTCTCGCTATCTCCGATAGGTCAGTGCCTTCAAAAAGTGCGTTTGTAACCGGTAACGCTGTCGTAAGAAGCCCCTGAAAGAGAATGACTCCTATCACAACATGCGAAATTTTCGCGCGGGACGCTGTAGCGCCGCCTATGAGAATTGCTGCTACAGCAGGAAACGCCATCATCATAGGAGCTTGGTAAAGCTGCGCGTATCCGTAACTCTGAGAATATATAATAATTCCAATTGCTCCAAGCATCGTTGACAAAATATTAGCCCATACCCTGCTACGGTCGATGTTCAATCCTGCCGCCTGCGCAAACCTCGGGTTTAAACCACCGGCTGATATCGCAATTCCTGCTTTCGATCTGAAAAACAGCCAGACTAAAACTGAAAAGAAAGCAAAGACTAAAAGCAACCCTGTGGGTATCGTTATGCCTCTTCTGACGGCCGGCAATTCCGTGCTGTCTGTCTTTATAATTCTTATTCCCTTACCTCCAATGACAGTCGGCAGCTTTATATCCCCTATATAAAAGGTGGGCGTTATTCCGCCTCCTTTGACTTCGGGTATTTCCACTTCTTTTATGTTGATGGTGGTCGTTTTCTTTTCTATTTCAGTGATTACAAACGTTTGGCCCTTTTCGTCGTCCGAAGTGGGTATTACAACTTCTCCTCCTATATTAAAAATCGCAAAGTTATTCAGCACATTTGCGCCTTTTATAGCATCAAGCTGAATAGTCTCTCTCAATCCTTCGCCCATAAACCAGCCCATATTGGGATGGGAGAACGGAACGACAAGCCATATAAGGCACATAAAAGCAACTATTGAAAACCCTGTATACGTCGCGATGGTCATCTCCGAACCCTTAACAGCGTTGAGCAGTTTACCGTAAAGGTATCCGACAACGCCGGCTATGGGAATGGAAAAAAGGATAGACATTATCAGCCAGGAAGCGCCGGTATAGTCAAACTCAATTGCGGTTATCAGAGCGAACAGTCCGCATGATATTCCAATAGGCAGGGCGAAATTTGGCCCCGTCCCGGACTGTATTGCGGGTACCATTGCTAATACCAGCACGCCGTTCATTCCAACGCGTCTTATGGTATCCGATAAAAGCGTCTCAACGGAAATCCCTTTGTAATACCCTGCCGATAGAACAATAGCCCATAACCCCGCTATTATCCACGTGGGAATCCCTATGCTGCCGACAGCGGACTTAAGGCGGGAAAAGGCGCCCCCGTTTTCTGCATCTATCATTTGTCATTCCCCCTTACATGCGCGCGGCTGCCGGACATCATAAGCCCAAATTCGGCGTCGCTTGCTTCCGGCATCAGCACTCCTTCAACAGCCCCGCCGCATATTATCACTATCTTGTCGCAAATACTGCGCAACTCCGCCAATTCGGACGACGTCATGACGATGGTCATTCCGTACTCCTCGTTAAGCTTGAGCAAAAGATCGAGAATAAGCTTTTTCGCTCCGATATCTATCCCTCTGGTGGGCTCCGAAACGAAAAGAAATTGCGGATTTTGAGTGAGTGCGCGAGCTACGCACACCTTCTGCTGATTTCCGCCGCTCAGGCTTCCTGTATTCTGCATCGGAGAATTGCAGCGTATATCAATGTCTTTGATCATACGTTCAGCATGTTTCCTTATTTCATGGTCATTTCGTACCTTGTAGCCAAAAAAATTTGAAAGAAACTTATCATGTATCTGCATGGCAGTAAACGCGATATTGAGCTCAATCGATTCATCCAGAAGCAGGCCTACGCCTTTTCTGTCCTCGCTCACAAAAGCTATTCCAGCCTCTATCGTCGAACGCGGAGAGTTCAGCGGAAGCGGTTTACCGTTGAATATTACCTTACCGGTCGCAAGATATGTCCCTGTTATGCCGTTCGCTATACCGAGCTTGCCTTGGCCTGCCAGTCCGCCTATTCCTATGATTTCCCCTTTACGCACCTCAAGGTCAATTCCCCTCACCATCTCGCCCGGCATCGCAACATGCAGGTTTTTCACGCTCAGCATTACCTCGTCCGAGATCTTTCTTTTATCCGATTGAACCCTGCTTAAGGTTACTTTTCGCCCTATCATTAACTGCGCAATCTCGACCACGTCTGTATCTTTTACATCCTTAGTCGCTACATGCTGTCCGTCCCGAAGAACGGTCACGCGGTCGGCGACGTCCATTATCTCGTCCAACCTGTGGCTGATAAACACTATTCCTATCCCCAATTTCGCAAGTCTGCGTACAGCGGCAAGAAGGTTCTGCGCCTCCGATTCGGTTAAAACAGCTGTGGGTTCGTCGAAAACAAGAATTTTTATTCCGGTTTTGTCTATTTCCCGCGCTATTTCAATGAACTGTTTATGTCCAACGGGCAGCCCCGCGACCATTGTGTATTCCTCTATCCCCATATCAAGCGTGTCAAGCGCTTTACGGGCGTCGGCGTCCATTTTTATCATATCCAAAGTTTCAAGTCTTTTACCTAAAACACCGGAAACTATATTAGGGGTGGTAATCTCCCTGTTTATCTTTATGTTCTCTGTTATTGTAAACCCGGGAATTAGCATAAACTCCTGGTGTACCATGCCTATTCCGGCGTCCATCGCTTCAAAAGGAGACTTTATAAGAGTTTTTTCCCCATTGATAATGACGTCTCCGTCATATCCTCCGGTTGAGTGAATCACGGGCATGCCAAACAGTATGTTCATAAGCGTGGATTTTCCCGCGCCGTTCTCTCCGATAAGCGCATGGATTTCACCCGCATGAACTTCAAAATTGATATTTTCCAATACTATATTTCCATAATAATTTTTTGTTACATTACTGAAGCGAAGCAAAGTGTCGCTCAAAATTTTCCCCCCTCGCGCGAGCTTTTATAAAAGCCGCCAGAGTTTTATAATACTTAAAAAGGGATGCGAAAACAGCATCCCTTTTTTATTAAAACGAAATCGTCTCTTTTCTCTATGGTTCCTTTTGATAAATTAATAACTAAGGAATCCCATAAGCGCAAAGAGGAAATTCGGATATTCCGTGCCGGAGTCATCAACATAAGCAGTTGTTTCGACAGGAACTTTGGCATACTCTGAAAGGCAGCCGTCCAAAACTCCCTTATCCAAGAAAAGAAGGCTGTCTTCCCCGTTGATTATCTTCATCGCGTATTCCGTTGCGCCGACAGTGAACATCATGGCTACCGGTACCGGCCATGTTGAAAGCCTTCCCTCAACGCCTTTTTCAGCGACAATCTTTCTGGTCTCTGCGATAACGTGATTCAGGTTATCCGGGTTGTCTGAATCCGACTGAATGCCAAGCGCTGCGGGGAATCCATGGAAAGGAGACGGGCAGCACGGCTGCGGATAAATAGCCTTTGTTTCAACTACCGCTTTAATCAATGGAATCTGCATTGCGCAATTCGTCGAGAAGAACGCGGTATCTTTGCCGTATTTCGCGACCATTTTCGGCACATCCTCAAGGATGTACTGCTGCGCTCCTGTGACTCCGGCGTCGCCCATCGGGTCCGGCGCCGTGGCGTCAACGAATTCAAGCCCTATTTCAGCGCATTTCGCTTTCATTAGCTCTCTTCTGCCCGAAAGAAGCGGCTGTGACATGTGCCGCGGGAAAGAATAGTGAACAAACGTCTTTGCTCCCATTTTCTGAGACTGAACGGGTATGGTATTTCCCATTTCAAGTTCGTTAGGGATAAGGACAACGTTAGCGCGCTTTGCGACATCGGGCGGATTCTCCTGAGGGGTGCACAGCACTATGAAAATATCCTTCCTCGTCTCCAACAGCTTGTCCACCGCCGCCATTGTGCCCGGAACCGCCTGATTAATTACAAGGCCCTTAACGTCAGGGTCGGCTGCAACTTTTGCCACTACGCTGATCATCTGCTCCTGCTCTTCCATGAATCTTGCCGGCCATGTTGTGTGGACGATCTGATCACCGTACTTGGCAACCATTAGCTGCGCCGAACGATACTCTTCCTCGTTCTGGTCGAGCGTACTTGTGACCAAAGCAACTTTTCCGGCGGCAAAACACGCCCCGGAAGCTCCAACTACCAAAGCCAAAACCAAAAGAAATAGTCCAAATTTTTTCATTATTTTTCCTCCTTATTTAGGTCTTTTAAGACTTTTATTAATTATACATCTTTATTTCACATGTAAAAATACTGAGAGCAATATTTGTGAATTTTCACAGTTTTTCACTGTTTTTCATACTACTGTTACAAACAAGTTACTCTTTTGTTACATTCAAGAATTAAACTCAAAACAAAGAGGTGAAACGCAGAGATGATTGATTCAAGGAATTTTTCTTTCGCGAATTCGGGAGACAAGATAGCCAGTATGGTAGTTCATGGAGTATCGGCTCTTGGATTAATTGTGATGGTTTTCATTTTATGGTTTCTCTTTGCTGAGGGGATACCTGTACTAAAATCGGTAACAATAGGCGATATCTTTAGAAGTTCCGATTGGTATCCGGCGGAGGAACCTCCCGCGCTTGGAATGTTTGCGATAATTTCAGGAACATTGATAGTCACGCTTTTATCGAGCCTCATAGCCCTTCCAGTCAGTTACTTATTCGCGATATTTACAGCTGAAATTGCCCCGTCGTGGCTTCGGAATATATTAAAACCTATGCTTGAGCTTTTGGGATTCCTCCCGTCAATAGTGCTCGGATTCCTCGGGATGGTCGTCGTAGCGCCGTGGATGCAGGGGAGCTTTGAAATACTCACAGGGCTCAATTTGTTAAACGCTTCGATATTTCTCGGCATAATGATACTTCCAATCGTGGGCTCCCTCGTTGAAGAAGCGCTTTCTTCAATACCGGAGGAGCTGCGCTACGCTTCTTTTGCTCTTGGCGCCACAAAATGGGAGACAATTAGCAAAGTGGTTTTCCCAGCGGCTCTGCCCGGAATCCTTTCCGCTTCGCTCCTGGGAATAATGCGCTCCATGGGGGAAACTATGGTCGTTCTCATGGTGGCAGGGGGCGCCGCCATTATCCCGGACTCCATATTCGACCCCATTCGCCCGCTTACATCTACAATAGCGGCAGAAATGGGAGAAACTCCTGTAGGAAGCGCGCATTATCACGCGTTGTTCTTTGCCGGACTGCTGCTCTTCCTGATAACCTTAGCGCTTAACATGCTTTCCGCATGGATAGAGTCGAAAGGGAAGATAGCTCAACAATGAACCGCACAAATTGGAGGAAACTCAAAGATAAATATATGTATCTCATACTTGTAGGGACAGCCTTATCAATTCTCTCAATACTGACCGGCATAATATGCTTCGTGCTCTACAGCGGATGGTCGGCGTTGTCATGGGACTTTATTTTCGAACCGCCAAGAGATAACATGACTTCAGGCGGAATATGGAGCCCTCTCGTCGGAACGTTTCAGTTAATAGTAGTTTCAATTATCGCGGTCATCCCCGTTGGGGTGCTTACCGGGCTATATTTTTCAGAATACGCGGGGAAAGGGTTATTTCCAAAAATATTGAGACTTGCGGTGCGTTCGCTGTCAGGAGTGCCCTCAGTCGTATTCGGCCTCTTCGGCCTGTCATTGTTCGTGATTTTTCTGGGGTTTGGCTCCTGTTTGTTTTCAGCAGGGCTTACTCTGGCTTGCCTAACTCTTCCGCTCGTTGTGACCGCGTCGGAACAAGCTTTCCGAGCAGTGCCAAAAGACTATCGGGACGCATCGTATGCGCTTGGGGCAACGAAATTACAGACTCTGGTCAAGGTGGTCTTCCCTTCCGCCGCTTCGACAATAATAACAGGGATAATCCTCTCCATAGGGCGCGTTGCGGGGGAAACCGCTCCGATAATTTTCACCGGCGCAGCTTTCTATACGTCTAAGACGGGCGGCCTTTTCAACGAAGTGATGGCGCTGCCATACCATATATACATTCTTGCGACAGCCGGAACGAACATCGAACAAACTCGTCCGATACAGTACGGCGCGGTAGCGGTACTGCTGGCGCTGGTTCTCGGGATAAGCTCAGTAGGTGTTTGGATGCGCGTCAGGATGAAAAGGAGATAACAAAATTGTTAAATATAAATAAACACAGCAGCAATGATACAAAAATCCAAATAGAGACCAAAGATTTAAGCCTATACTATGGGCAGGATAAGGTCATTAAGAATATAAGTTTTAATATTTACGAACGAATGGTCACCGCTCTGATAGGGCCTTCCGGCTGCGGAAAAAGTTCATATCTGCGCTGCCTGAACCGCATGAACGACTTTATTCAGGAGGCAAGGACGGAAGGTGAAATTACAATCAATGGAAGCAATATTTACGACAAAGCCACCGATGTCATAGAACTCAGAAGGAAAATCGGAATGGTCTTCCAAAAACCAAACCCTTTCCCAATGTCAATATACGAAAATGTTGCGTATGCACCGCGGCTTTTCGGCGTAAAGGATAGAGAAAAACTTGATGAAATAGTAAAATCAAGCTTGGAAGGCGCCGCTCTGTGGGATGAAGTGTACGGAAAACTCAAAACCCCCGGAACCGGTCTGTCAGGTGGACAGCAACAGAGGCTCTGCATAGCGCGCGCAATAGCAACGGAACCGGATATACTTCTGATGGACGAACCGACAAGCGCGCTAGACCCTCTTTCAACCCTGAGAATAGAAGAGCTTATAAGGGAGCTGAAAAAGAAGTTTACTGTGGTAATTGTCACGCACAACATGCAGCAGGCGGCCAGAATTTCCGATTATACGGCTTTCTTTCTTCTAGGCGACCTGGTGGAATATAATGTTACAAATAAGATGTTTACTTCGCCTGACGATCGGAGAACTGAGGATTACATTACGGGAAGGTTTGGGTAAAACAGTGTGGAGTGTGGAGTGTGGAGTGTGGAGTGTGGAGTTAAAAGACAAAGTTAAAAGACAAAGATAAAAGATAAAAGATAAAGGCAAAAGACTTTGAATTGCCTATAGTTAAGCGCGTAGGGGTCGCACCCTGGGCGACCCGTGCTTAAAACATTGAGTTGCCAAAGGTAAGGTAGTAGTCATGGGCGACCCGTGCTTAAAACATTGAGTTGCCAAAGGTAAGGTAGTAGTCATGGGCGACCCGTGCTTAAAACATTGAGTTGCCAAAGGTAAGGTCGCACCCATCGGCGACCCGTGCTTATAACATTGAACTGCCAATATGATAGGGGTTGAAAAATATTGATGACGATAAATACACGGAAACAGTTGGAATCGGATATTTTGGAGTTGAAGCGCAGGATGATGCAACTGGGGAAAATGAGCGAGGACGCTATTTCCCGCGCGGTGTGGGCGCTTAAGAATGGTGACGCCGCTGTCGCTCAAACTGTAATTGACGGAGACGACGCAATTGACGAGTTCTCCGACCAAATTGACAACGAATGTATGAACTTTGCAGCGCGCTATCAGCCTCTCGGGCAGGATTTACGCGCCATACAGGCAATGACCCATATGGCTGTGGATTTTGAACGAATAGCTGATTATGGCGTCAACATAGCTAGGGTAGCCGTTCAAATGAAAGGTAAAGACTGGATAAAACCGTTGATAGACATTCCGAGAATGGTCGAAATAATTTCGGAAATGATAAGCAAAGCTCTGACAGCCCTTGATATATGCGATAAAGAGTTTGCTTTGCAGGTTTTCAAACTTGACGAGACTGTGGACGATATTGAAAAGCAAATTATGAGGGAACTTTTTCTGCTCGTGATGGAAAAGCCTTCACGAATTGAGCAGAGTTTTATGTTGATGAATATAGCGCGCGCGCTGGAAAGGGCCGGAGATCATGTTACAAATGTTGCGGAGCGGATTTACTACATCTGCACGGGCAAAAAAACAAAAGCTTCGGATTATAAAAGACCAAGGCAATGAAACGCATTCTCATAGTAGAAGATGAACAGGCGATAGCCGATCTCATATCTCAGGCGCTCCGCAGGCATGGTTACGAAACGAAAATTGCAGAGGACGGAGATGAGGCGCTTTCCTTAATATTTGACCTGAAGCCGGATGTCGTCATTCTTGACCTCATGCTCCCCCAAATGGATGGCTGGGAAGTATGCCGGCGGGTAAAAAACGATCCGGAAACCGCCCATATACCTATAATGATGCTGACAGCGAGAAGATCGGACAAAGACGCAGTTGAAGGGCTCGAACTTGGCGCGGACGATTACATGCGCAAGCCCTTTTCATGCGACGAGCTTTCAGCGCGGGTGCGGGCTTTGTTAAGACGTAGCGTACCGTTAAAGGAGCAACAGAGCGTTGTGCAAAATGGCGAGGCTAAACTGGATCTAAATGATGAACAGCTTTTACTATATGGTGAGGACATAGCTTTAAGCCCAACGGAGTTTCGGCTGATAGAGCCGCTCTTCAGGCGTTTTGGAAAAGCGGTTGCGCGCGAAGAGCTTCTTGGCAAAATATGGAACGCAAACTATGGAGATACGCGCACCATTGATATGCACATTTCAAGAATACGCCGAAAATTAGCGGGCTGCGAGGACGGAGTAAAGCCAAGCTTAGTTATTCAATCCATGAGAGGAAAGGGATACCGGCTGGTTTGGCAGGAGGGAAAAGCAATTCGGAATTCGGAATTCGGAATTCGGAATTCGGAATTAAAAGATAAAAGATAAAACAAAAGACAAAGCCAAAGACAAAAACAAAAACAAAAACAAAAGCCAGAGACTTTGGGCTGTCAAAAAAAGAGATAGCAGCGGCTTGTAGCCGCCAGTTTACGTGAATCCATAACAACGTAATATACTGCATTTATACTATTTCAGCTTTGACTTGCTGCAAATGAAAGACAGTTATTAGGGGATAATGAAGGGATAATGAAGGGATAATGCTATGACTTTAAAAAAGAAGATAATTTTTATGTTTGCGGCTTTTGTTTTGTTGACGTTCGCGGGGTCATGGATTATTTTTCGCGAACTTACTATGGAACAGCTCATAGCTCAAAACAGAAGCGATAATGCAAATTATGCCGCTATTTTGGGAAGTCAGTTCGAGAGCGACGGAATTGAAGCAATCAAAAAGTATGTAAATTTAACGGATGAAATAAGGATAACTCTGATAGAGCGATCGGGAAAAGTGTTGTTCGATTCGGAGGAAGACGCCGGTAAAATGGACAATCATTACAACAGGCCTGAAGTAAAGGCGGCTTTCACGTCAGAAAACGCGGAAGGAAGCGATACAAGATACAGCGATACGTTAAAAACATGGTTCAATTACTATGCGTTGAAGCTCGAAAGCAACACTGTGCTCAGGCTTGCCTCGCCAATAAAAAGCAGTATAAATAGGATATTTACGGAGAGCAGGACAAAATTTTTCATATGGATAGCCCCTGCGTTCCTGATGCTTTCATTTTTGTGGCTATGGCTGACGAAACGCCTTTTTGTCCCGATAGAGTCCCTCATAGAATCGGCGGGAAACATGAACTTAAACGAAAATGAGGCGCAAATGCCAAAATTTCCGCTCTCGGGGGATGCTGAAATACAACGCCTTGGATATGCCCTCAACGAAATGGGTGAAAGGCTGGTTGGCGCTCTTGTCGATATACAAAGAAGAAGGGAAGAGCTGTCGCAAATAGTGGAAGCGCTTCCTGTAGGAGTAATTCTCACGGACAGCCTTCATAAAATCCGTTATGTAAACACTATAGCGAAAACACTTCTGGGCGAGGCTTCCTCAGTAACGAAAGGCAGCATTGTCGACCGAATGCTTCCCAATCGCGAAACTGTTGTCATGTTAGATTCCGACGACCAATCCAAGGACTTTTATCTTCCGCGAAACAATCTGCACGTAAATATCGGGAGCATGAGCGTTTCCGGAGGAAAGCTTCTTGTGATAAGGGACCTAACGAAAGAGAAAAGCATTGAGGAAATGAGGCGCAATTTCATTATTGACGCAGGGCACGAATTCCAGACCCCGCTCACGGTAATTCGTATGGCGGCAGAACTATTGTTGTCCGAAGAAACAACGATAAGCGCAACCGGCCAAGACAATCTCAGTAATATTATACGCCAGCAGGAACGCTTGACAGGACTCGTAGACGAGCTGCTTTTATTGACAAAAGCAGATAACACAACTGTTCAAGAAAATATTGAGGAGATTAATATCAGCGGTATAATTCTCAAGGTAACGGACGAAATTAAGGCCAATCCAACTGCAAACAATACTAAATTTGAAATTACAATTTCTGAAGAGAACGCCATTATTACCGGAAGAGCGCTTGAAATTGAAAGAGCCTTGTCAAATGTCATTGAAAACGCCGTGAAATACACACATGACGTCCCAAATCCTCATGTAAGAATAAGCTTAACTAAGGAACTCAAGGACGGGCATTCCACTTTTAAGATAGCTGTTGAAGACAACGGGCACGGAATATCCGACGACAAACTGATTTTCGAGCCTTTCAGGCGCGGAGACTCCGCAAGATGCAGAAAAGGCTCAAAAAATAAAGGTGGATACGGGCTGGGGCTTTCAATTACAAAACGTGTAATAGAGTCACATGGCGGCAGTATTTCCGTATCGAAAACAGATTTAGGAGGCGCTTGTTTCGTCATTACGCTGAGATGCGGGGCATGATTGAATCATGAATTATTGGCCGCGCGGCTTATATTTGAACTTTTGATATTGTTACAAAAATTTTACATTTATAATTTATTTTATATAGTAAACTTAAAAACAAATAATTTATGAGGAGAGAAGCTCACATGATTTATACTGAGATGACAATAAAAGCTATGAAAATAGCTTATGAGGCTCATCATGGACAGGAAGACAAAGGTGGAGTACCATACGTATTTCATCCTTTTCATCTGGCCGAACAGATGGACGATGAGACCGCTGTAATAGCTGCACTTTTGCACGATATCATTGAGGAAACGGATGTTTCGGTTAAGAAACTTCGTAAACACGGTTTCAGTGAAGAAATTGTTGAAATCGTGGAACTCTTGACTCATGATAAAAGTATTCCATACTATGAGTATATTCAAAACCTGAAATCAAATCCCATTGCAAAAAAGATAAAGATAGCGGATCTTCAACATAATAGCAACACTTCAAGATACTCAGAACAGTATAAAAAGCTTCCCGCTAAACTGGAAAAGTATTTAAAAGCGCTCGAAATGCTGCAAGATCAGGATTGGTCTGAATAAATTACGGTAAAATATTTTGTATGGAATAGTTGATATTGGCTCAAATACTATAAGGCTGTCCGTATATAAAATTCAGAATAACGGATTTAAGTCTATGTTCCACAAAAAAAGCATGGCCGGACTCATAGGTTATGTTGATGGAACGGGGAACATGTCGGGAAAGGGGATTGCAAAGGCAGTTTCCGTCCTCAATGAATTCAAAAGAATTTTTGACAGCGTAGATGTCAAAGAGATTTACATGTTTGCAACAGCAGCTTTAAGAAATATTAATAACAGCGAATATGCTTTGCATGAGATTCGCCGTCTAACTGGATTTGACATTGAGCTCATATCGGGTGAACAGGAAGCTGTATACGACTATATAGGAGCGACGCACCATATATATGTCCCCAAAAGGGGGATAATAGTGGATATAGGCGGCGGCAGCACCGAGTTGGTTTTCTATTCCGACAGGGAAATAAAAAAAAGCCTGTCAATTCCTTTCGGATCCCTCAATTGCTATTCCATGTTTGTTGAAAAACTACTCCCGACAAAAGCTGAAGTTAAGAAAATACAAAGTGTTTTATGGGAAGAACTTGCCAATATCGATGCCCCTGAAAACGATTATCAGGTAGTCTGCGGAATAGGCGGAACTATTCGCGCCGCGTGTAAGCTTAACAACGATTTTTACTCAATGCCGCCCTCGAACAGGCAAATTGAGGTCGTAAACATAGGAAATATTATTAAAATTCTCAAGGAGGTAAACAGGGAAACCTTTCACAAAGTATTAAGAATAGTTCCTGACAGAATTCATACGATAATACCGGGTATGACCATATTAAAGACGATAACAAAGCGTTTTAACACAGAATCTATTATAGTCAGCGAATATGGACTGAGGGAAGGTTATCTCTACCAAAAGCTTGTTTCAAATGGCGCGATCAGCGAAAAGACTGAATAAACAGATTGAAGAGTTTATTCCTTTTATGCAAAATAGAGAGCTTTCGTGGCTCACGTTCAACGAATGCGTCCTTCAAGAGGCTATTGATGTCTCAGTTCCGTTACTTGAGAGGCTTAAATTTATAACGATATTCTCCAATAACCTTGACGAATTCTTCATGATTAGGGTTGGAAGCCTGACTGATTTATCCTGCGCTGAAGATAAGGCAATAGACAATAAAACCGGCATGTCCCCGACGCAACAGCTTGAGAAAATATATAGCGCTGTTGTTCCTCTGTATGAAAAAAAGGATACAATATATTCGACGCTTTCACAGACCATAAAAGCATATGGAATAGGTCCGCTTGAGTTCAACGAGCTAAACCCCGACGAGCATGAGTACGTCAAACGCTACTATAAGAATTTCATACTTCCCGTATTGTCCCCGCAGATAGTCGATCAGCACCATCCTTTTCCGCATATACAAAATAAAGTTATACACATAACCGCGCGGCTGAAAAATAAATCCGGTTCAATTCTAGGACTTATCCAGGTCCCTCCGGCTTTGGGAGATGTGCTGTCGTTTCCTGAGTGCGGAAAATACATTCATGTCGAAAAAATCATTTACGAGTATGCAGAGAGCATATTTCACATGTATGAGATGCAGGAGAAAAATTATATCTGCGTCACAAGAAACGCGGACATAAGCCTTGATGATGAAGTTTTTGACGTCGATCAGGATTTCAGAATGACGATGGCGAAAGCGCTCAAAAAACGAAAGCGTTTGTCGGTAGTCCGGCTTGAAGCGGCAAAAGCCTTTTCTGATAGATTTGAGGAATATATTTGTGAAAAACTTCTCATAGACAAGAGCAAAATTTACATTACAACGTCTCCCATGAGGCTAAAGCATCTATTCGTATTAGGCGATGGAATTTCAGTAAAACAGCAGCGGCAGCTTAATTATCCGGACTTTACCCCCCAGCCTTCACCTGGAATATCGCCCGGTATGAGCATAATGCGCCAGATTGAAAAAAAGGATCTATTGCTTTCCTATCCATATGAGAGCATGGATACCTTTTTGCAGCTCATAAAGGAAGCGTCGGAATCCTCATCCGTTATCTCCATAAAAATTACCATTTATAGGGTAGCCAATAAATCAAAATTGATTGAATACTTATGCAACGCTGCTGAAAACGGGAAGGAAGTGTTTGTCATAGTCGAACTGCGCGCCAGATTTGACGAGCAGAACAACATAGACTGGTGCGAACGGCTTGAGGAAGCCGGCTGCATTATAATGTACGGATTTGAAGAATACAAAGTTCATTCAAAAATATGCCTCATAACAAAAAGAAACGGCAAGGACGGAATCTCTTACATAACCCAGATAGCGACCGGTAACTATAATGAAAGGACGGCAAAGCTTTATACCGACCTGTCGCTTACTACTGCCAATCAGGAGATTGGGGAAGATGCTAATGATTTTTTCAGAAACATGGGAGTAGCTGACCTCGAAGAGGAATATAAACATCTCATCGTTGCTCCTTCCATGAAAGATAAAATACTGAATAAAATAGCCGCTGAAGCTGAAAAAGGGGAAGAGGGGCGCATAACTATAAAGGTGAATTCAATAACGGATTACGACATACTGGAATACCTTGCTGAGGCTTCACGCGCCGGAGTGAGGATAAATATGATAGTTCGCGGGATATGCTGTCTTTTACCCGGAGTTCCCGAACACACCGAAAACGTTAATATCATAAGAATAGTCGGAAGGTTCCTTGAACATGCAAGAATTTATTCGTTCGGAGAACAGGAAACTCAGCAACTCTATATTTCTTCCGCCGACCTCATGACGCGCAATATGGAGAGAAGAATAGAAATTGCCGTTCCCGTGTTTGACACGGATATAAAGAAAAGAATAAACAAAATGATTGACGTCATGCTGAACGATAACACTAAAGCGTATAAGATGAATAGAGATGGTTCGTATACGAAGAAATCCTCAAAAGATACCGTGCCGATAAACAGTCAGGAATATTTCATGCAGGAAGCTGAAGAGTTCGCAAAAATCCCGTCGGCGCCTCAGGAAATCGGAATTATTGGTTCGGTCAGATCGTTTTTCAGGCGTCCATAAATATAAAATACATCATGCTTTATTAGCATACTCGCGATTTGTATACTATAATTTGTATACAAAGGAGGGATTATTAATGTCAAAAACCTACTTCAACCCGGGTTGTGCGCTTAGTATTTATAAACCTCAATTTGAGAGCATAATTCTGGATTTCCTCAACGGTAACTACGGACAAGGCGATATTGAGCTGCACAATATTTGCTGTCATTATGACCCGCAACTTGAAGCAGGGTCAATTATTATAAACGTATGCCCGGGATGCGACAGGCGCTTTCGGAGTATTTACGCGGGTATTTCAACAATTTCAATCTGGGAAGTAATAGATGGGCTTGGGGATAAATTCAAATTTCCCGACTACAAGGGGCTGAAAGTATCCGTGCATGACTCGTGCCCGACGCGCGAAAAACAACAAGTACATGAAGCCGTGAGAAGCCTGCTCAAGAAGATGAGTATTGAGGTAGTTGAAGCTGAGTTTCATGGCGCGAGTTCGATTTGCTGCGGGGACGACTTCTATCCAAAACTTACAATTGAGAAAATACACGGGAAAATGAAGGAACGGGCTGATTCAATGCCGTGCAATGATGTGTGCGTGTATTGCGTGTCATGCATAAAGTCGATGCACATAGGCGGAAAAACGCCCCGCTACCTGATGGATCTACTAATGAACGAACCCACCTCCCCACAGGTATACGACACCGCAAAATGGCATGAGCAGCTGGAGGACTACCAGGAAAAGCATAGTTCAATCGAAATGAGGTAGTAAAACTACTGCTGACCCCAAAAACAGCCCTTGTCTACCCATCTGAAACCACAACCATAGTAACAAAATACAAAGCTGCTTCAGAAACTATTGATGTTGTTTCTGGAATAACATTTTCAAATATGGCTAAATACTTAGCATCTTTGCGTTAGCTGTTAGAATAGTCAGCTCCGCCGCGCCGGAAAATCTTTTAAAGTCTTTGTCATGAGTTACTATTTTATAATGTGTCACAATTGAATCTTCTGCATACACGGCATCGTTGAAATCGGCACTGCTTTCATACAATCTCAGTATATTGTCACAACACACAGAATCGAATTTATGAGAAATCATCATAGATTTTCCAAGTATTTTCTTTACATAACTTGTAATTACTTCTCTCTCTGGAATAAAATATTTCGAATCACGATAATCCTTAAATTTAGTATTAGCTCCCGGATGAAGTTTATTATGGGTTTCATAAGAGTTTCTGGATAGAATATTTACAAATTCAGATAGTACTAACCAACTTGTCAGGATTTTTATACCCTGCTTGACCATTTCACTGTACAGTGCAGAATATACCTCTATGGCGCTTTTTAAGGCATGGGATGGTTCATGTGGCGGTGACCAAAGATATTTCCAGATATTAGCGTCAAAAAATAATCTGTCATCCGCTTTCACAGAATATTTGCCAACGTCATAAATTTTACTGGACATTTGAATCCATTTCCTCAAAAAGTTCTTTCTCCAAAGGCTTTAGAATTTCGATATTACGATAATACTCTTTTGCGTTTGCCAACGCCCGCTTTATTATAACCGCATCGTCCGGATCAAGTCCTTCGTAATCAATTATAATAAAATCATCAAAATCATTTTCGCTTACCTTTTCTAATAGCTGTCCCAGTGCAATGTTGATGAAACGTGAAATGATGTCTGTAGCACCTTCGAAGTCGACATACGAAACCTCTTTCTTTTTTATATTGTTAATAAGCTGAGCTTGAAGCTTTTCCGCGTCACTCGGCAACGTACACATTTTATTATTTATAAACTGAGGTACGTTAATTAACATTGCCATCACTCCTTAGTAGAATTCAATTCGTCGGATAACGTTTGCGTTTAGTCAATAACTTATTGAATGCCAAATCTATTTGCCTTCTTTACTGTTACAACTGGGTTTGAACCGCTTTAGCCTTAACGCGTTGCTCAAAACTGAGACGGAACTCAGCGACATCGCCGCTGCCGCTATAATTGGGTCGAGCAGCGGCCCGTTGAAGAGGAAGCGAAGCAACCCTGCGGCTACCGGAATTCCCGCTGCGTTGTACGCGAAAGCCCAGAATAGATTTTGCTTTATGTTGCGGATAGTGCTTTTGCTGAGCTGTATCGCGGTTGCGACATCGGCCAGATCGCTTCGCATCAACACGATGTCGGCGGATTCCATGGCAACGTCCGCGCCGGAGCCTATCGCCATCCCAATATCCGCCTGCGCCAAAGCCGGAGCGTCATTAATCCCGTCGCCAACCATAGCGACTTTTCGGTTTTCCGCCTGTAATTTTACTACCTCGCTTGATTTGTCCTGCGGCAGCACCTCCGCCAGTACATTATCTATTCCCACTTGTTTTGCTATGGAGTTCGCCGTTTTTAGATTGTCCCCCGTTATCATGACCACTCTGAGCCCCATATCGAGCAGTGCTTTTATAGCCTCAGCGCTGCTTTTCTTCACTACATCCGCGACAGCCACTATTCCGGCAAGTTTGTTGTCGAGCGCTACATACATTGGAGTTTTCCCGGCGCCAGCCAGTTGGTCAGATTCGGCCTCCAATTCTTCAATTGAAATTCCCTTTTCGTCCATCAATTTTCTGTTCCCCGCGCAGAGCTGAATGCCTCCAATCGCAGCTTCAATGCCGAGCCCTGCGAGAGATTGAAAATTATCCATACCAAGAAATTCAAGATTCTCTTTCTCCGCTTTCCGGACGATAGCCTCGCCGAGAGGATGCTCCGAGCCCTTTTCCGCTGACGCGGAAAGTTGAAGCAGGCGTTTTGCGTCCACTCCACGCGCGGTTATGATATCAGTGACCTCCGGCTTGCCCTCCGTGATCGTCCCGGTCTTGTCAAGTACAATGGTATCGATTTTATGCGTCGTCTCAAGCGCCTCGCCGCCCTTGAACAGGATTCCGTATTCCGCTCCCTTGCCCGTGCCCACCATGATAGCCGTCGGCGTGGCTAATCCCAGCGCGCATGGACAGGCGATAATCAGCACGGAAATGAATATAGAAAGAGCAAGAGAGGCGCTGCCCGCGTACCAATACCACAAGGCTGCCGCAACGATTGCAATAACGCAGACAACGGGGACGAAAACGCCCGACACGATGTCGGCCATAGCCGCTATAGGCGCTTTGGAGCCTTGAGCGTCCTCCACGAGTTTTATTATCTGGGCAAGGGCGGTATCGCTTCCGACCTTCGTCGCCTCGAAACGAATCACGCCATTCATGTTGATAGTGGCGGCGTAGATTACGTCACCCCGCTTTTTATCAATGGGAATGCTTTCGCCTGTAAGCATGGATTCATCAATCGCGGAATGCCCATCGGCGACAACGCCGTCCACTGGAATTTTCCCGCCGGGCCGGACTACGAGAATTTGCCCTATTTCGACCTCGTCGATGGGTATTTCGAGTTCTTTTCCATCATGGACAACAGTTGCGGTTTTTGGAGCGAGTCCCATCAATTTTTTAATTGCCTCGGAGGTTTTGCCCTTTGATATGGCTTCAAGGGTTTTGCCCAACAGAATCAACGTGATGATGACCCCTGCCGACTCGAAATAGAGGTTGTGAACGGACTCAAGGTTATGGTTGAATAAGGCGTCGTAACTCGCCCACAGGCTGTATGTCACTGCCGCAGACGTCCCTATTGCGATGAGGGAGTCCATGTTGGGGGCGCCGTGAAACAGCGCCTTGAATCCCACCGTGTAGAAGTTTCGCCCCGCTATTAAAATGGGGATGGTGAGCGCGAGCTGCGCCGTGATGAAATTCACGGGGCGCTGCATAGGGTGTAGAAATTCTGGAAAAGGGAGCCACGACAACCACGATATCATTGACGCCATTGCCAGATACAGAAGGGGCACGCAGAAAGCCGCCGAAATAATGAATTTAATCTTCAGTGCGCGAATCTCCCGCTCTTTTCTTATTTTGTCCACGTCCGCCGCGTTGTGCTTTTGCACCTCCAGCGCCTCGTATCCCGCTTTCTCTATTGCTGCGCGAATGTCGGAAAGCTTAACTGTCTGAGGGTCGTAGGAGACCGTCGCTTTCTCCGTGGCGTAATTGACCGATGCGGATAACACGCCTTCGAGCTTGCCTATTGCCTTTTCAACCCGAGCGGCGCATGCGGCGCAACTCATCCCGCCGATGGGAATAGCTTGTTTTTTCATAATGAAAAATAAATTCCTTTCTCGAATTTATATAGCTCATTTTGGGAATCTTAACATATAACGAAGACAGTGGCGAGTGGCGAGTGGCGAGTTAAAAGACAAAAGATATAGACAAAAGATTTTGTTTTAGGATTTGCCAAGCCAGAGTATTTTTCAAAAACGTATATCCTTTTTTTCACATTACTGAGCTATTTGTTAAACCTTTTTTCTAATATGTTCGCAAGAAAACAGGGCTACAATGGTTTATTGAAAGCAAGGCCGTATTAAAAATACGTTACATACTAGCGCTCGCTAACTCAAAATGCACCGCGTTACTTGAAAATAGAAAACCATATTTTAAGAGGATGTTGATGCGCTGATTTCGGGCGACACGGATTTTGCCCTGCTTGATATGGAACGCCCTGAAGTATTGACACCGAAGGGTATTTTAGAGAAATACTACTAAATTTTACCAACGTTTAATTTTTTACTTTTTTTAATTGAGCGTTCGCTGTACAATATAAAGACTAGGATTAGGGATTAGGGAATAGCAAAAGACTATTAACCAGTTGCTTTTGCTTTTTCTTGCCCCTCGCCACTAAATAAACTCGCTACTTAGCTCTGAAGTACAAAAAATACACTACGTTTAGGGGGCAAACAAAATGGTAATGAAAAAATTCATCAATAATGCGGAAAATTTAACGAAGGAACTATTGGAGGGTTTTGCGGAAGCTCACAAGGACTTGATAGAGCTTCTACCAGCAAACACGGTGGTCAATAAGAAGCTCAAAGATGCCAACCGTGTTGCCATTGTGACTCTTGGCGGGGCGGGGCATGAGCCGGCGCTTTCGGGATTTGTGGGAGAAGGCTTTGTCGATATTTCGGTAGTGGGTGATATCTTTGCCGCGCCGGGGCCCGAGGCTTGCGTGGCTGCAATGAAGCTCGCCGACAAAGGGAAGGGCGTGCTTTTCATAGTCCTCAATCACGCAGGTGACATGCTCACCGGCAATTTGGCAATGAAGCAGGCGAGCAAAGAAGGGCTGAAAGTCATGAAGGTGGTCACGCAGGAGGACATAGCGAACGCCCCCCGCGAGAATTCCGACGACAGGCGCGGGCTTGTGGGCTGCATACCTACTTACAAGATAGCCGCAGCCGCAGCCGCTGAAGGAAAAACCCTCGAAGAGGTCGCCGCTATTGCCCAGAACTTTGCCGATAACATGGCAACGCTTGCCGTCGCTGCAAAGACCGCCACGCATCCCGCTACGGGAGCGGAATTTGCGCAGCTTGCGGACGACGAGATGGAAGTCGGAATGGGGCAGCACGGAGAGGGAGGCGGCGGACGCCAGAAAATGAAAACCGCTGACGAGACGGCGGTGCTTATGTGCAACGCCCTGATTTCGGACCTTTCGCTGAAAAGCGGAGAGAGCATAATGCTTATCCTCAACGGAGTCGGCGCTACTACGCTGATGGAGCTTTTCATTGTTTACCGCAAATGCGTTGCTCATCTCAAGGATAAGGGAATTGAAGTCGTGGCGAATGCCGTTGGAGAATTGCTTACAGTGCAGGAACAGGCGGGATTCCAGATGTTCATGGCGCGCATGAACGACGAGTATTTGAAATACTGGCTTGCTCCCTGCAGAACCCCGTATATGACAAAATAAAGAGGCGTGAAAACAATATGGCGGAACAGTCAGGAAATATCGAATCGAAAAATTTCACTTTAGAGACGCCTTTTGCTCCGTACTCAACGAATTCTTTCCACGTCAAGGGCGCCGAGAACTATGACTGGGGAATGAAGGACAGGCTTTCGCGCATCTTCAGCCCCAAAAGCGGCAACACCGTAATGCTTGCATTTGACCATGGATACATAATGGGCTCCACAACAGGGCTGGAAAGGCTTGATATCGCTATCCCGCCGCTTATACCAGAAGTCGACGTGCTGATGGCGACGAGAGGGGCTATCCGGACATGCGTCCCGCCTTCGAGCAATAAAGCCTTAGCGCTCAGGTGTTCCGCAGGCAGCTCGGTGCTCGACGACGATATGAGCCACGAGAATATAGCGGTCGACATTGAGGACGCCATACGTTTGAACGCGTCGTGTTTAGCTATTCAGACTTTCATAGGCTCTCCGGGTCAGGCTTCGTCAATCAAAAATCTTTGCGATACTATCGACGCCGGTAACCGTTTCGGAATACCGACGCTCGGGGTCGTTGCCGTGGGCAAACAAATGGAGAGGACGACGAAATTTTTCCTGCTTGCAACGCGAATGCTGGCGGAGTTCGGCGCGCACTTTATAAAGACCTATTATTGCGAAGATTTCGAGCGTGTGGTTGCCGCATGTCCGGTTCCCATTGTGATAGCCGGAGGCAAAAAACTTCCGGAGAAGGATGCGTTGGAGATGGCTTACAACGCCATAAGATGCGGAGCGCGAGGCGTCGACATGGGCAGAAATATTTTTCAGTCGGAATGCCCGCTCGCCATGACGAAATCAATTTCAAAAATTGTACATGAGCAATATGATGCAAAAACAGCATATGATTATTATTTAGAAACAAAAATAAAGAGGAGATGAAATTAATGTCGGCAGAATACATGCACATAGGAATTCCAATAACTAACAAGAAACCGGGGATGACTTACAACGATGGAATGAAACTTTGGATGAGCAATCCCGACGATTACGATTATAAGATTGAGTATTTGAAATTTGAAGAGGGCGGGCCTTTCCCCGAGATAATGCATAAGAACCCGCATATCGCATACAAGGTCGATGACATTCAAAAATATATCGATGACGCGGACGCTGTCATTTTCCCGGTAACTTCAATCGGCCCCGGAACGTCCATTGCGTTTGTAATCAAGGATAATACAATACTTGAACTGTATGAACAGAAATAGTAAATGTAACAAAAGCGGGCGGCAGAATGCCGCCCCCTACAACATATTGTGTGCAAGGTGAAAGCTAATGGATGAAAACACCCTTATTAAACTTGCCGAGCAACTGAAGGCAGGCGAGCTTACACCTTTGGATTTTGTGAGTAAGCTGAAAAAGTACCCTTTTGAGAACGTAGCGGGCGGCGAGGTCAAACTTGATAATCACCGCCCGCTCCGCAAGGGGTTTGCGGAAATTGTGTACTGCCCGGGGAAAAGCGCCTCGCAGATAGAAGCAATAGCGGAAGCGCTGAAAGACACTGAACACAACACCCTGTTCTCCCGCGTATCAAGAGAACAGAATGCGGTAATCTCCCGAATAATCAGTGACGCGGTATATCACGAGAAGGCAAACATGACGGGCGTCCCGCGCGAGAAATTTGAAAAAAAGCGCAGCGGGTTGACCGTTGTAACTGCAGGAAGCAGCGATGTTCCGGTGGCGGAGGAAGCGGCTGTGACGGCCGAATATATGGGTTGTAATGCGGAACGCCTGTATGACGTCGGGATAGCAGGGATTCATCGATTATTATCGCATCTGGATGTCCTTCAGACATCAAAAGTTATAATTGCGGTAGCCGGAATGGAAGGAGCGCTTCCGAGCGTTGTCGGAGGACTCGTGAACTGCCCGGTGATTGCCGTGCCGACCAGCGTTGGATACGGCGCTAGTTTTGGAGGAGTAGCCGCTCTGCTCACCATGCTGAACTCATGCTCAACCGGCGTAGCCGTAGTGAATATTGACAACGGGCTCGGCGCAGGGTTCTTCGCGGCAAGGATATTAATTGGAAAAGTGTGAAGTGTGAAGTATGAAGTGAAAAGCAAAGAAGAGTGAATAACAGATCTTTGCGACCGCGAGCGTAGCGTGGAGGGAAACAATGGTCACGAGTTGTACTCACCACAGTGAACGAAACTTGCCTTATTCAGGTCTTTGCGCCCCGGCGAAGCCGCTCTTCACGCGTTGCGTCTCATGAGGAGCGCGCCTTTAGCCGCGAGTGCAACGTAGCGGGACGGAGGCGCCAGCGAAGCGATAGGTATTTTGCGGCGCAGGCTGCTCACGGTCGTCCTGACCTCCGCAGTACTAGGCCATCCTGGCCGTCGCAATCCAGTGATTTTTGGTACTTTGGTACTATCGTTTCATGGTAAACTAGGGATGAAGTTGGTGTTACCAACGACGCCAACTTCACCGGCATTGTTGAAGACGCCCGCAGGGACGGGCAGGTTGTCAAAAAGGATAATTTGAATATAAAGCATATTTCAAAGTATACTAGTTCATTATGAAGGATAGTCAACGGCTACTCTCCTGCTTTGAAGTTGTAGACCGGCTTGATGCGTTTGACGATCTCGGCGGTAGGATGAATTTGTTCAATTATAGACTGCATGCTCTTATACGCCATCGGCGACTCGTCCAGCGTGTCCTTGTTTACGCATGTGGTGTAAATGCCTTTCATTTCGGCTTTATATTCCTCCATTGATAGCGAACGCGTGGCGGCGCTTCTGCTCATAATGCGGCCGGCGCCGTGCGGCGCTGAGTAATTCCAGTCCGCATTGCCGCGCCCGATACAAATTAGGCTGCCGTCACGCATATTGATAGGAATGAGCAGCATTTCGCCATTTTTTGCCGACACCGCGCCCTTGCGCAGGATCATGGAGTCAGTGTCAATGTAGTTATGAATCGTGGTGAACCCGCTCGCCTTTTCAAGCTTCATGTCACGCAGGATGACATCCATCATGGCCTGACGGTTGAGCACGGCGAAACGCTGTATTATTTTCATGTCGTGGATGTAGTCTTTAAATAAGCTTCCCTCCACGTATGCCAGATCTTTTGGGACGCTTACTTTGCCCGCGCCGTCTCTTTTAAGGCGGTCAGTTGCTTGTTTTATTTCTTTCTGCCGCCCTTCGGACTTGAGCTGCGCAATAACTTCGTCAAGCTGCGATTTTGAATTTCCGCTCAATGTCTTCCAAGCCTGAACCTGATAATATTCGGCCACTTCCGTCCCGATGTGACGGCTGCCGGAATGGACTACAACGTAAAGTTTTCCGTCGTCAGCTTTATTGACCTCGATAAAGTGATTCCCGCCGCCCAGCGTGCCGATGCTGTGCCGCGCGCGGTCAAGCTTTACATGCGCCGCGCAGCGAAGCTCCGTTAAGTCTATTTCGCCGTTCAGCGCGTGGTAATCTCGTCTCACATCGCGTCCAGAAGGGATGCCACGGCGAATTGCTTTATCCAATTTTTCGAAATCAATTTCACTTTCCGCTATTTCCGCAGTCTCCATTCCGCAGCCGATATCGACGCCGACCATACCGGGAACTATTTTGTCCCTTATGGTCATGGTAGTGCCTATAGTACAGCCCTTCCCTGCATGAACGTCCGGCATAATGCGGATTTCGCAGCGCGCAAACTCGGGCTGGTCGCAAACGGTTTTAATCTGCGCCGCAGCGCCTTCTTCCAGCTTGTCGCAATAGCAGGAGGCGGAATTGAATTTCCCACGTATTTCTATCATAAAATAAACCTCGTTTCAGACTGCTGGCGTGAGTGAATAGACACACTCACGCCGCAATTTTTATTCATTTTTAAAAAACCATGGCAATAACTTAACTTTTCCAAAATGTCCCTGCCGTTACAGGATTGCTGTCAGTATCTATCACAAAGCACATTTGTTTAACGAATGAAATTCGTATCCAAAAATTGCTGTTCGTGCTTTATATTAATAATATAACAAATGGATTCAAACTTGTCATGGGAAAAAGTTGCGAACATGTTTACGACAAAGGGGCTGTAACAAAAGTAGTATATTGGCTAGCCAAACCACAATATATAGTGGTTGTTTGGTATTGTGTGCACAATATGTTGTAGGGGCGGCATTCTGCCGCCAGCTTTTGTTACAGCCCCC
>Ga0082212_10002082_pt1 | contig 29435 bp, 32 predicted proteins | sample TergutNt197P3_FD_71548 | JGI IMG/M metagenome (GOLD analysis project Ga0082212, IMG submission 71548) | Neocapritermes taracua P3 segment gut microbial communities from Petit-Saut dam, French Guiana - Nt197 P3 | ecosystem: Host-associated > Arthropoda: Insects > Digestive system > Gut ...
CCATTAGTCATTCTGCGCCCCAATCCGAAAGGCATTTCGATTATTGACGAAGAGCCTGTTGAAGCGACTGCTCACGCGGATGCGCCTGTCCAGCCTGAAGCTGTGCATATCAGTGGAGTATGGCTCAAACAGCATATAGGCGTTCCTATTGCCCATCTGTTTATGACGCTCGTGAACGGCGACAGCATGGCTCCTGCGCTAAGCCACAATGATGTCGTCATCGTGGACAGAAACGCATTGCAGGCAGGCTTCCGCGATGGTGTCTGGGTTTTTAGGCTGGGGGATGCCATCCACGTCAAGCGGGTGCAACAGACTGGCCCTGCCCAATATCAGGCCACGTGCGACAATCCAAGCTATAGCCCCATCGCCCTGACTGAAGACTTTCACTTGATTGGCCGCGTTGTCTGGTCTTTCAAGAGTTGGTAGCTTTGTCGATTCACCTAGCTCAACTTGGGTTTTTTCTTTTGGGCTATTTGTCTGGCGTTCTGTGGGCTGACAACGGATTCGCCCATTCTATCCTCTAGTTGCTTCCTGGCCGCTTTCGCTACTCCCGCGCCCTCTTTGGCAATCTTGGCACTGGCAAAAAAGTCTTTTGGCTGTTCTTTGACTGAGATAGTCGTTGCAGACGCTTCGGCGAGCATGTTGAGAATCAATTCGATATTGGTCATGTTGTCGCGGAGATTTTCTTTCTTTAGGCCCTTGTGTCGCTTGTATTCCTTCGTGGTCATGCCGCTCCAAGTCTGGCTCATCAAGTCTGTCAGCACAGCATATTCCCCTTCTCGCTTAACCCCGCTCTTGTCCCATTCGTCTGTCAGGGCTTTTCTTACTTCAATGGTCTTGATTCTCTGGTTTATCCAGTCCTCGCTGTAACCCAAGCGGCGGTAGTTCTGTATGGCGCGGTCAAATGAAAGTTCGGGGTCAATGGTTTCGTCAAGCCGTTCATTGCCTACTTTGGCAAGCCACATCTTGAATGGCTCTGCTTTTTTACTAGGCACAGACTGAATCAGACGCAGAATCTGTTCCGTGTCGGCCACATCGGTGAGGCGCAATTTGCCGTCAGGGGCTAGAAGCTTCAACTGGTAACAATCTGTTACCAGTTCATTGCCCTCCGCCTCTATTCTACCTTTCAGGACTTTCCAATATTTTCTTGCAGTCTGGTAATCGCTGTCCATCAACAGTGCTACTACATCAACTACAGAAAACCACCACTTTTCAGCTTTCTCATCCCAGGCTGTGCGTACCTGTATTCCCTCAAACAGGTTGATTTTGCTCTTGATCAGTTGGGGGGCATCATTATTGGGCATCGCTTACTCCTTGAATTAGACTTGCTTTGCTTATGGCAACATTGGATTTCATTTTCTCGTTTTCAACCCGTCGAGGTAGTCGGCCCATGCTTGCATCATCTTCCTGCGGTCGGCGAGGTACTTTGTCCGATTGTATGCCGCTCCAAGTCGGTCAGGAACCTTGTGTGCCAGTTGATGTTCTATAACTTCCGGTGGAAATCCCAACTCTTCAGCTAGCAACGTTCTTGCCATTGCGCGGAATCCGTGTCCGGTCATTTCCTCTTTAGTGTCATACCCCATTGATTGCAAGGCACGATTAATCGTCATGTCGCTTATCGGTCGCCCATAACGGATACCAGGAAACACATATTTCCCTTCGCCAGTCAGCATGTGTATTTCTGTCAGTATCTCTACAGCTTGAACTGCCAGAGGCACAAGATGTTCTGTCTTTGTTTTTGACACTACAAATTTCCATTCGGCGCGGGCAAGATCTATATCAGCCCATTCTGCCGACCGCAATTCGCCGATTCGTACGAAGACGAGTGGTGCAAGGCGCAATGCGGCTTGCACTTGATAAGTTCCTTTGTAGGATTCTATTGCTCTCAGTAATTCCGCAACTCGCGCTGGCTCAGTAATGCTTGCCATATGCTTTGGCTTTCGTGACTGAAGCGCTGATGAGTAAATGTTGAGAATAGGATTTTGCTCGGCGCGTTCGGTACTCACGGCATAGCGCATGACTTGCGAGATAATGTTTTTTGACTTGTGTACCGTTTCTATTGCGCCACGATTTTCGATACGGCGTAATGCTGTCAATACATCAAGCGTGGTTATTGAGGTTATGGGCTTCTTGCCAAGTACCGGCAATATATCATTTCGTAGTCGCGATTGCGTATGGTCAATCGTTGTCTTTGCTTTTCCTCTACTCCACACGATCAGCCACTCAGCGGCAATAAACTCAAACGTATTTTTTGCACGATCAGCTCCGAGTTGCTTTTCTACCTTTCGAACATCGGATGGGTCTGTACCGCCAGCCAGACATGTCCGTGCTTCGGCATGTCGCTTTCTTGCCTCCTGCAATGACACATCAGGATATTTCCCAAGGGCAAGTAGTTTCTGCTTTCCGCAAAACCTATACGCATATCGCCATAGTTTGCCGCCGGTGGGCGCAACCTCCAAATACAGTCCAGCCCCATCAGCTACCTTGCGCGGCCTTTCGGTAGGTTTGATCTGTCGAATCTTGATTTCCGTGAGGCGATTCGTTTTCATTGTTGGTAGATTCCTTTTAGCGTTCCTATCTACCAACAAATCTACCATCAAAACTTCCAGATTGGCAAAGGTCTTTAACGGACGGAATCGGAAACGAAAACAGCCGAAAACCGCATTGCGACTGCATGTGTCAAATCAAATTGGACTGCAATGGATTGTGTGTTGGTGTGCCCAGCAGGACTCGAACCTGCGACCTACGGCTTAGAAGGCCGTCGCTCTATCCGGCTGAGCTATGGGCACTTATGACCGGTGAATTGTAACATTGAACGGCTATACCATGGCGCTCAAAAGATTTGCTTGGCTGTAAAAAAACCCTGACCAAAAGTCGCATAAATACCTGCATTATACCATTTCCAGTTTCTAATGCAATAAATACTATATGCAGATCCGCATGGTACATTGATTTTCATCTCGTAACTCGTAACTCGTAACTTGTAACTCGAAACTGGTATTAGTCATCAGCCACTAATCGGAGCCCATTTCGGCGGCCACTTCAGCGGCAAAGTCATCTTTGCGCTTTTCGAGGCCCTCGCCCATGACCCACTTGACGAAGCGGCGCACGGCCAGTTTTTCTCCAATTTCGGCTGTCTTTTGAGATATGTACTGCTCTACGGTGAGTTCTTGATCCATGACAAACTGCTGTTCTAGTAGGCAAGTGTCCTTATAGATGGAATTCAACTTGCCTTCGACAATTTTTTCTATAATGTTGGCCGGCTTGCCTGTGGCTTCCGCCTGTGCTCGGGCGATTTCTTTTTCTTTTTCAATGAAGTCCTGAGTGACTTCGTCCCGGCTCACAAAGACAGGCTGGGGGTCATGGGCGGCGCAGTGCATGGCGATTTCTTTTACCAGCCGCTTAAATGTGTCAGTTTTGGCGACAAAGTCTGTTTCGCAGTTAAGCTCAATCAATACGCCGATTCTGCCCCCAGGATGGATGTATGCTTCGACGATGCCTTCTGCGGCTATGCGCCCCGCTTTTTTTGCGCTGGCAGTGAGCCCCTTTTTTCGCAACCAGTCTATGGCCTTTTCTATGTCTCCGTCGTTTTCTTCCAGTGCTTTTTTGCAGTCGGACATGCCGAGGCCAGTCTTATCCCTTAGTGCTTTTACGTCAAGTGCGGTGAAAGCCATCATGGTCTCCTTATATGCCTTTGGTCTTTTGGGAGGGGCTTAATTTTCTTCGCCTTCATTGATTTTTTCGGCCATCATGGCCTTCATTTCGGCGTTTTCCTTTTTGTCGGTGAAGGACTGGCGCCCTTCCAGAATAGAATCTGCCACGCGCTCGGAGAATAGCAGGATAGACCTGATAGCGTCATCGTTGCCCGGGATTACGTAGTCTATTTTGTCTGGGTTGCAATTTGTGTCGACAATGGCAATAATCTTGATGCCAAGTTTGTTTGCTTCCGATACGGCAATGTCTTCGTGGTTGGGGTCAATCACAAAGAGAATCTCGGGAACCTGGCGCATTTCGCGTATGCCGATAAAGGATGCTTCCAGCTTATTTTTTTGGCGGTTGAGGGTGAGGATTTCTTTTTTGGCAAGCTGGGAGGTCTTTGTGGGGTCAGACAGGGTGGCTTCGATTTCTTTTAGTTTATCCAAGCTCTTTTTGATGGTGGAAAAATTGGTAAGCATTCCACCCAGCCATCGGTTATTTACATAGTGGGCTCCGCAACGCTGGGCCTGTTCGGCTATGAGCTCCTGCGCCTGGGGCTTTGTCCCCACAAATAAAAAGTTTTTGCCTTCCGATGCGGCCTTAGTAATGAAACTGGAGGCCTGGTTCCAAAGGCGGAGGGTCTTTTGCAGGTCGATGATATAAATGCTGTTTCTTGCGCCAAAAATATAAGGCTTCATCTTTGGATTCCAGCGCTTCGTCTGGTGCCCGAAGTGGACGCCTGCTTCCAGGAGCTCTTTCATTTGAATTGCAGCCATTCTGGCCTCCTCAAAATTTGCATCGGAATGCCATCTCCGCTGCTATTGGGATCTAAGGCGGCTAACCGCCCGAATCGCCCTTTTTGTACAAGGGCCGTAAAAACGGGGGGAACCCCCCAGAAAAAGCAAATTATCGCTTGCTGAACTGGAATCTGCGACGCGCACCCATCTGTCCAGGCTTTTTGCGCTCTTTCATGCGGGGGTCTCGGGTCAGGAGGCCAGCCCGGCGCAGAATGGATTTTAGTTGCTCATTGTAGTCCAGCAGGGCGCGGGAGAGTCCCATGCGTATGGCCGAGGCCTGGCCAGCTGGGCCGCCTCCAACCACAGTCACCAGCAAATCAAACTTGCCGGTCATCTCAGCAAGCGTCAGCGGCTGATGCACTACCATCCTAAGCACCGCATTGGGAAAGTAGTTTTCAATATCGCGGCCATTCACTGTGACTTTGCCGGTGCCGGGCCGCATGAAAACTCTGGCGACGCTAGTCTTGCGGCGTCCTGTTCCGTAGTGCTGGGTAATTGCCATGTGATCCCTCTGATTGCTAGCTTATAGTTTGATAGCTAAAACTTCTGGCTGTTGTGCCTGATGCGAATGGTCTGGGCCAGCATAGACCTTGAGTTTTCGGTAGAACTGGCGACCCAGGGGGCCTTTTGGCAACATGCACTTCACGGCCTGCTCGATGACCCTCTCAGGAAATGTCTGCATCATTTTGTCCGCGCGGACTTGCTTCATGCTACCTGGTTGGGAAGTCACGCGCCTGTAGTACTTTTGGGCCGGCTTGTTGCCAGTGAGGACAACTTTTTCGGCATTGATGACAACAACATGATCGCCTGTGTCCAAAAAGGGTGTCCAAGAGGGCTTGGTTTTGCCCATCAGTACTTCGGCGACGGCGGTGCTCAGGCGCCCCACGGGGACGCCGGTGGCGTCCACAATGTACCACTTGCGTTCAATTTCGTTGGCTTTTGGAAAATATGTGCCCATGGCATGAACTCCAATTAGCATCTCTTTTGTATCTTTGCACCGATATCTGCACAAGCGCAAACAAGCCGCACCCATGCGTACAAATGCACAGAAGGAAAACCATACCGTCAAGTCTGTCCAGAGTCAAGGACTTTTTTTGGTGAATCTGGTCGTTGGCTACGGCCCAGGTCGTTGATATCCGATTGTAAATTTGCGTGGAAATATTTTGCAATTCACGGTAGCATTGTAAGTTCGCCCAAATTTTGGACTGGGCGCTTTTGGGCCAGTTGGCCCCCAACCAACGAGAGGGCCCCCAAATTGGGCCGGGTAGGAGGAAGTAATTATGGATGAAGCCATTGCTGTTGCTTTGCGTACGGAACTCGGAAAGTCGGCATGTCGCAAGCTCCGAAGGGAAGGGTTAATACCGGCCACCGTTTACGGCCTGGGCGAGGAAACGGTCTCCCTAAAGATCAGCCCAAAAATTATCGCCAAGGTGCTTGCCTCCGAGACAGGTATTAACAGCCTGATTTATCTACAGCGCGAAGGCACTGACATCAAGCGCCACGTGATAATTAAGGACTTGCAACGCAATCCCGTCACGGGCCGTCTGGCCCATGTCGATTTTATGAGAGTCGATCCAAACCGCAAAGTGTGCGTCCGCGTGCCGTTCCGCCTTGTTGGGACACCGATTGGAACTAAAGAGGGCGGAAGGCTGGAATTCGTCCACCGTGAGATAGAAATTGAATGTTTGCCCAAAGACATTCCCGCCCATATCGATATTGACGTCACCCACCTCAAGATTTCTGACAGCGTGAGGGTGGAGGAAGTCAAACTGCCAGCCAGCCTCCAGGTCATGGACTCGCCAAACAACGTAATTTGCGTAGTCCATGGACAGAGGGCCGAGGAGGTCGTTGCAGAAACTGCCACCGCTGAGGGTGAGGCCCCTGCCGCGGCTACTAAAGATGCCAAATAGTAGAAGTTGTTTCAAAACCCCTCGGGTTTTTGAGACAACGAAGGCATGCTATTTTCTATTGCTGATTTGAAAAATTACTGACGCATATCAGCGTTGGGCAAGGTTTTTTGTCTCGTAACTTGGAACTTGGAACTTGAAACTGGTATGACATGTGGTTCCAATTCTGGAAAAAGAAACAAACCCCGACAGTCCTACAGCCTGGACGTTGCGTTATTGTGCCTCTTGGTAATCCAGGGGATGAATATGCCCTAACAAGGCATAATTTGGGGCGCTTAATGGTTCAGAGGTGGATGGATGGGCAATCACTGACCCCAGAAGTGCTTCACAGCTTTATCTACGGCACGCTCTATTCGCTTAATCAGCCATTTGTCGCCCTGGTGCCTTCCACTTACATGAACATGAGCGGTAGGGTGGTTGCCGAAATGGTAAGAGGTGGTTTTTCGCTTGAACGAATGGCGGTCATTTACGATGACAAAGACTTGCCCCTGGGGGCTGGCCGTCTGAGCAATGGCGGAGGCTCTGGAGGACACAATGGGCTACAAAGCGTCATGGACGAATTTGGCACAGACAATTTTGTCCGCATCCGCCTTGGCATCGGTCCATTTGTACGTCCATTGCATGATTGGGTGTTGGGTGAATGGACGCAGGAAGAATTGGAGCTGATAGAAGGCATGGACGCACCTTTTGCCAAGTTGATGTCAAGCATGGCCGCAGACCAGCCTTTTGCGGTTTTGCAGAGCCAGGTAAACAATCCTGCATTTTGGCAAAAAAAACAGTTGGCAGAACGGAGTTTTTGAGAGAAACTGATTCTCTGCGCTCCCGGCAGGGGGCACTCCTTGCTCCGGCATAGGGCCGGGGCTTTATATCCATAAGGAGGATATATCTGATGCGCCGTTATGAAAGCATCTTCATCGCCTCCCCAGTGCTGGCTGAAGAACAGGTTGAAGAACTTGTCAAGCAATTTGAGGGGATTATTGCAGAGCAGGGTGGCGAACTGCTCAAGACCGATAAATGGGGCCGCAGGAAACTGGCCTACGATATCAAAAAGTTCAGCGAGGGCTACTATACGCTATTTGAGCTGAATGCCGGATCTAAGCTCATCGCGGAATTGGAAAGGCGGTATCGCAACAACGAAAACGTCATCAAGTACTTGTCAGTCCGAATTGACGAAATTATGAAAGCTTCGGAGCGACAGAAAGTTCGCTATGAGCGCGAGGGCAAGCGCAAGGCCGCTGCTGGAATCAAGGAACGCACACTTGAAGAGGTGATGGGATGATTAGAAAGGGCGGCGGAAAAGGCAAGGGCAAGGGCAAGAAAAAGACTTTTGGCGGACGGCGCAACAAGTTTTGCAAGTTCTGCGTCGAAAAAGCTACGATGATTGATTACAAGGATGTAAAGACGCTGATGGCCTTTACGCCAGAACGCGCCAAGGTGTTGCCCCGTCGAACGAGCGGAGTCTGTGCGTTGCATCAGCGTATGCTGGTCGAGGCCATCAAGCGCGCAAGAAATATCGCTTTGTTGCCCTTCACGACCGATTAGGATTTGTTGTAAACAGGTACGAATCTCAATACGCTGGCTTTAGATTGCGATGAGCCTCCCTCTCGTGGCTTGTACTTGGTGGTTTGTGTCTATATTTTTCGAGGTCATTTATGGCTAAAACTGCATGGCTGTTCCCCGGGCAGGGCTCCCAGGCTGTGGGTATGGGCATGGCATTCGCCAAGGCCAGCCCTTTGGCTGAAAAGATCCTGGAAGAGGCGGATGAAGCGCTCGGGTTTGCACTGTCAAAGATAATGGCCGATGGGCCCGAGGAAACACTAAAGCTAACCGAAAATACACAGCCAGCAATTTTGACCCATAGCGTTATGACCTTGGAGGTTTGCCGGGACAGACTGCCGAAGCCGGATTTTGTTGCTGGCCACAGCCTGGGCGAGTACAGCGCCCTGGTTGCAGCCGGGTCGCTCTCATTTACGGATGCTGTGCGCACTGTGCGAAAGCGCGGGAAGTCGATGCAGGAGGCCGTCCCAGTAGGCATTGGGGCTATGGCCGCAGTCATAGGCATGTCGGCCACGGACGTAGAAGCCGGGTGTAGTGAAGTATCATCGGCTACAGGAAAAATTGTCGTGCCGGCCAATTATAATGGGGCCGGACAGGTGGTTATTGCAGGCCATGCCGATGCAGTTGATGCCGCCATCGAAGCGTTGAAAGGCATGGGTGGACGCAAAATGATAAAACTGCCTGTCAGTGCTCCCTTTCACAGTCCGCTGATGGAGCCAGCCAGGCTCGCTATGGAGCCTGTGCTGAAGGCTCTGGAATTCAAGGCCCCAATCTGCCCACTGATAAATAATGTCGATGCCAGGTCGGCCACTGACCCTGAAGCTCTGCGCTCAGGGCTGATTCGTCAAATTTCTGGTGCAGTGCGGTGGGAAGATACAATGAAATATTTGCTTGGCCTGGGTGTTGCCACGTTCATTGAGCTTGGCCCAGGCAAAGTTCTGGGCAGCATTGCCACGAGGATGGCAAAAGATGGCGGAGTAGACATTAGAGCAATATCTATTGGTGCTCCGGAGGATTTTGCTTCGTGCGGCTTCTAATCGGATGTTGCTAAAGTTGAAGCTATGGATGCTCATTAATCCTTATGCTGTGGTGAGCTTAAATGGAAGCACCGCTACTATTTGCCCTTGCCCGTGCCCGACTATTGGTCGGCGGTGGGGCCGTACAAGGAGCCTGGGCTTCCCATAGGGCTTTGGGCCTAGTGTGGTCACCTGACAGGAGGTTTGGCATTGACCCAGGAACGGCCTGGGTTTTTTTGTTGAATCCAGCTCAGGAACTGTGGGCGCTCCGCGAAAAGCATGATGCCTATATAGCGCTTAAGGCAGAATCAAAAGTGGATTTGAATCGCAAGTGGGCATCTGAGATAAAGGGGGCGAGGCTTTATGATGTCATTGGCGATCCCAGGGAACGCTGGATTGCCTTTGAATTTCGGAGGAGGGCCATTACGGGGCGCATCGAAGGCATGCAACTCTCTTTTCAGGCAATTCCAGGGCGCGGCGGCATTCGACTGGACGGCGCGGACATGAACCCCGCCAGGATTGGTATGGGTGCTCCATTTCCATCCAAACAGCCTGAATTTGAGGCAGACACGCCGCCGCTCAGAAGATGGCGCGAAAAGTGGGGCGATGCCTTTGAATCTGCCCTACAGGGCCAAATTGCCGATGTGTTGCCAGGCGAAGGGACTTTGTTGCAGCGTCACATGGCTTGGAGCATTCAGAGGGCAGAAAAGCTGTTGCTACAACCCAAAATTCAGGCCCAGAGCCGTAAGCTGGCCAAAGAAAGGCTACGACTGGAGCGATACGGCGAGGCACTTGAACAAGATAGGGCCCGCCATCAGTCTATGTTGTTGTTGCGGGAACCGGCCAAAAAGCTTCAATCTGAACTATGGAGGCTAAAGGGGGCCATTGGCACCGCTGAACTACTGGACGGCACTTGCATTGAGCTACCTTTGGGCCAACGAGTTGAGGTAGCAGTCCAAAAATGGTTTAACTCTGTCAAAAAAGCTGAAAGGGGCCTTGCAAGGGTGGCTATTCTGGAGCGGGAGCGAATGAGGCAGATGATGGAACATGACATTTTGTGTGATTCAAAAAATGAGGCATCGCACCAGAACCAAGCCCCAAAAGAAGGCAATAGGACTAGCTCCGAAGATGGTAGACGGATAGCCCAATTACAACAATCGGGCAGGCGTTCGGACGGGAAGGGCAGAGCCTACAGGTCGCTGATGATAGAAGGCTTTGAAGTGCTGATCGGGAAGGGAGACGCTAACAACGACAGCTTGACATTTAAGGTGGCAAACCCCTTGGATTTTTGGCTCCATGTGGCTTCTGTGCCAGGGAGCCACGTTGTAATAAGGAATCCAGACAAGATTAGTGAGCCGCCGCGTAGCGTGCTTGAGCGTGCGGCTGAATTGGCCGCCTTTTATAGTAAGGCGAGGGATGGCGGCAAGGTGGAGGTTCATTGGTGCCGCGTTGCCGACGTCAACAAGCCTCGAGGGTTTCCGCCAGGCAAGGTTTTTCTGAAAAACTACAAAAGCCTGAAGGTCTATCCAAAGGAATAGCAGGCGGCAACAGGCAGAAAACTGCGATGAACACATCTAACGAGGTATGTATGAACCCCTTTGTCAAACTGGCGCGCCATGCTATTAATTCATTTGTGCAGTCAGGAGGCGAGGAAATTCCGGATTCTTTAAGAGAAGGCATCCCTGACAGAAAGGCTGGAGTATTTGTCTCCATCCATAACAAATCGGGCGAATTGCGGGGATGCATAGGTACCATTTTGCCAACGTGCAAGTCGATGGCCGAAGAGATAATCCAAAATGCGATTTGGGCCTGCTCACGCGATGGCAGATTTGAACCCATAGGCAAAGGCGAGCTCGATGCTCTGGTCATCAAGGTTGACGTACTTTCTGAGCCAGAACCCATCGACTCGCCAGACGAACTTGACCCCCACAAGTATGGCGTCATCGTGTCAGCTTCCCGTGGGCGCAAGGGACTCCTGTTGCCAGCCCTGGATGGAGTGGACACGGTTGAAGAGCAAATTGAAATCTGCCGCAGAAAGGGTGGCATCCGCTTCAATGAGCCAGCCACGCTACAACGATTCACGGTGGAGCGGTATGATGCCAGTTCCTAGTTATACCAACTTGCCCCCGACTGGGTGCAACTTGGTATCAAGCCCTGCAATGCCATTCAAGGCTACCCCGCCGCCTTCGGCTCGGAAGTCAAAAATTCTGAAAGATTACATTCACCGCGCCAATCCAACATGGAACCACTTGATCTAGCCGCGATACGGGATATGTTGCGAATCCTTGGCAATGAGGGTTTGAAGGGTTCGGTTCGCTGGACGCTCCCCGCCGGTCTGGCGCTACTCTTGGGGCAGTGGTCATCAGGCTCAGGCAGGCAGCAATCCCTGTGGGTCGATGCGCCCACGGAGCCAGACGCCCGCGCCCTGGCTTCAGATTTGAGGGCACTTTTGCCCGGCGCAACCGTCGCATATTTTCCGGCCATGGCTCCTTTTGCCGGTGGCGAATCCAGCCCAGCCGGCATGGTACTTAATGACCGCCTGTCTGCCCTGATTGGGCTACTCGAACGCCGTGTGCAAATTTTGGTAACTGGGCCTCTGGTAGCCCTTGAGAAATTGCCTCACCCTTCCTGGTTTGAAAAAAAACGACTTGTTATTGCCAGAGGGGGAGAGCTTCCCAGGGAGTTGCTGTTGGAGATGCTTGTCGAACTTGGATACAGGCGAGTCGGCTTAGCAGGGCAACCAGGTGAATTTAGCGCGAGGGGCCTAGTCATTGACCTCTGGCCTGACCATCTGGATAATCCATTGCGCCTTGAGTGCTTTGGGGATGAGCTAGAGCGCATCTCCCCCTTCGACCCAGATACCCAGAGGCGCACAGGCGAAGCTATAGAATCTGTTTCGCTCTATCCCAGGTTCGAGGCCCAACGCTCTCCAGACTCTCTCATGGCGGCCGTTACATCAAGGAGCCACCTAACAGAAGAACCTGGCGATGATATGGCTTTCCGCAGGGCCAGGCTGGCGTCTCACGGCAGTTTCCCTGGCGAGGAGCTGTTTTATCCCTTGCTGGATCATCCAAAGGGCCAGTTAGCTCATTGGATGCCGCCATGTCTCCGAGTCCGCCTTGAACCAGCCTGGGAGGCATCGATAGTGGACAAAGAGCGGTCGAGGATTGAAGAGGGCATCGCCAGACTGCGAAGGGGCGGTGTGGTCTGCGCTAATTTTGAAGACAGATTTGAAAAATGCGACAGAAGCGTGGCCACCCAGCATCTTACAGAATGGCAATCAGAGGCTGGTCTTCCTTTACAGGCATCGCCCGCGAGGGAATTTCAGGGGCGATTGGGCGAGCTGGGCGACTATCTTCAGCAATCAGTCCTGACAGGGCACAGAGTTTTTCTGGCTGGTAGCACATCTGGGATGCGCGACCGTCTTATAGAAATAATCCGCGAAAGCGAACTGCCCATCTCCAACGGCACCGAGGCAGGTTGCAGGTCGGTGCTATTGAATCTGACGAGCGGCGTATATCTCAAAGAGCCAAAATTGCTTGTGCTGACCGAACGGGAGGTTTTTGGGCGAAGAGCGCTTCCCTCGTCCAAGTCCCAAAAGAGCCGCGTGAGCGCATTCCTTTCCGATTTGAGAGATCTAAAAATCGGCGACCGAGTAGTCCATTTAGACCACGGGATAGGCGAGTTTTTGGGTTTTGGCACGCTCTCTGTGGGAGGAGAGGAGCAGGACGTAATACAGCTCAGATATGCAGACGGCGGAAAGCTAAATGTTGCCCTGGAGCGGGCTGACCTGGTACAGCGCTATATAAGCCCCGATAATGCCCAGCCACCGCTGGACAAGCTTGGGGGCGCGTCCTGGGCAAAGGTTAAGCGAAGGGCCAAGAAGGCCATCAGGGACATGGCGGAGGAATTGTTGAAGCTCTACGCAAAGCGCAAGCTGGAAAAGGGATTCGCCTTCAGCATGGATGGCCCTGAGATGGCAGAATTTGAGGCCGGTTTCCCCTTCGAACCAACCCAGGATCAGGTGGATGCTACAGAAGCAATAAAGGCCGATCTGGAGTCGGCCAAACCAATGGATCGCCTGGTGTGTGGTGACGTTGGGTTCGGGAAAACTGAAGTCGCAATGCGGGCCACAGCCAAGGTGGCCCTAGACGGCAAGCAAGTGGCCGTGCTGTGTCCAACAACGGTGCTATGTTTTCAGCATTTCCGCACATTTAAAGAGCGCTTTGCCGGCTTTCCGCTCAGGATAGAGATGCTTAACCGCTTTGTGGATGCTTCAGACGCAAAACAAATCCAGCGAGATATTGCAGATGGGAAGGTCGAGGTTGTCATTGGCACGCACCAGCTACTGGGTGCACGCGTACAGTTTGCCGACCTAGGCCTTGTAGTCATTGACGAAGAACAGCGCTTTGGAGTTACCCACAAAGAAAAGCTAAAAAAGCTTAGGACAAATGTAGACGTACTGGCCATGAGCGCGACGCCCATCCCGCGCACCCTGCACATGTCCTTGACGGGGCTGAGGGAAATAAGCCTCATTGAAACCCCCCCTAAAAACCGCCTTGCAATCGAAACAGTTGTGGCCCCATGGTCTGATGAGCTCGTTGCCTCAGCAATTCAGTTTGAGATGCGTCGTAATGGGCAAGTCTATGTCATTCACAATCGGGTCGACTCAATTTTGAGCGTTGCCGAGCGGATACGAGAGCTGGTGCCGGACGCGAAGGTAGGCATAGGACATGCCCAACTGTCTGATGAAGCGCTGGAACAAGTCATGCTGAGTTTCATGGAGGGCCGTATCGACGTGCTTGTGGCGACCACGATTGTAGAAAACGGGCTGGACGTGCCTAACGCCAATACCATGATAGTCCACAGGGCAGACAGCTTCGGCCTTTCCCAGCTCTATCAGTTGCGAGGGCGAGTCGGAAGGAGCGATGTGCCGGCGTACGCATATTTACTCATTCCAGGCAAAGGAGAAATAACCGAAGATGCCCGCAAGCGCCTACAGGCTCTTGAGGATTTTTCAGACCTGGGCTCTGGATTCCGTATTGCGGCCCTAGACCTGGAGCTTCGCGGGGCAGGCAATTTGTTGGGCGGGGAACAGTCAGGCCACATACACGAAATTGGCTTTGAGCTATACGTAAAATTGCTGGAAGAGACGCTCCAGGAAATGAAGGGCGAACCCAGTGGGACATTTGAAGTCAAATTGAACCTGGGGACGGCCAGAATCTCGAAGCGGTGGCTGGATCAATCATCAGAAAGGGTCGTTGCCTACAAGCGTCTGTCCCGTATCAGAACTGAGCGAGATTTAGACCTGTTCAGACTGGAGCTGGAGGACAGGTTTGGCCCAGCGCCGGATGGCGATGGAGAAACGGCTCAATTTTTCCAAATTATGAAAGTAAAAATCCAGGCGTTGCGACTGGCCGTAAGCGAAGTCAGCTATGTCCAGGGAAGGTTCGTTTTCAAGCTGAGTCCACAAACTCCAGTTGATCCTGCCAAACTGATCGCATGGGTTCAGAGGCGCAGAAATTCAACCTTTTCGCCCGATGGATCTGTATTGATACCCGCAGATGCAGACAGTCCTGCGGTTTATGCCGAGTCCATCCTGAAGGAGTGGGAGGAAATTTTGGTATGACTGATTGCCGATTGTAGCTGATGTAGCAACTGAAACTGCTACAATGCCTGTATGCGTACCGTCCGCCTCTTTAACACACTCACCCGGCGCGTTGAGCAGGTTGTTCCAGCCGAATCCGGCGTTGTTAAGGTCTATAACTGCGGGCCGACCATTTATAACTACGCTCACATTGGAAACTTGCGAACATTTTTGTTTCAGGATTTGCTCAGGCGCACTTTTTTGGCAGGTGGCTACGATGTCCAATTCTGCATGAACCTGACGGATGTGGAAGACAAAATAATCCGGGATTCCCAAGCCTGCCTGCCACAGGATGCCGATAATGATACGCGCATGAAGGCAATGCGGGCCTTGACCGACAAGTTTGAAATGCACTTTTTGGAAGATATTGATGCGCTGAGGATTCAGAGGCCCACCTACATGCCCAGGGCCACTGACTATGTCTCACAGATGATAGACATTGTGGAAGGGCTGGAAGCCAAGGGGCTGGCCTATGAAAGGGATGGGAGCGTATATTTTCGTATTTCGGGATTTCCTGATTATGGATGCCTGGCCCATCTGGACCGAGAGGGTATGAAGCTCGGTTCCAGCGTAGATGCAGATGAGTACGGCAGAGACTCTTTGAGTGACTTTGTCCTCTGGAAGGGCACAAAGCCAGGTGAGCCATGGTGGGAGAGCAAGTGGGGAAAGGGCCGTCCGGGGTGGCACATTGAGTGCTCTGCCATGTCACTCGACCTCTTTGGCGAACGCCTGGATATACATACTGGTGGGATAGACCTGGTATTCCCCCATCACGAAAATGAAATAGCCCAAAGTGAGGGCCTGCTTGGCCATCGCTGGGCAAGCTACTGGGTGCACGGCGAATTTCTGTTGGTAGAAGGAGAAAAGATGTCCAAGTCCCTTGGCAACTTTTATACACTCCGAGACCTGATGGACAAAGGCGTCGATCCAATTGCCTTTCGTTTTGCAATCCAATCTAACCATTACAGAAAGCCATATAACTTTACCTTTGAAGGGCTTGGCGCGGCTGAGGCGGCTCTTAAACGCATTAGGGCATTCAGGCGGCGTATGGAAGACCTGGAGTCCCCTGGTGGCGGAGGCGAATTTAAAAAAACCGTGGACCCTATCGCGAGGGTAGAAAAAGCAAGAGAATTGTTTTGGGATGCCCTCTGCGACGATTTGAACTCTCCAGAGGCCCTGGCCGCGCTGTTTATGCTGATTACCGACATAAACGCCCAGGATGACCGTATATTACTGTTGCCAGAAGAGCGGAGGGCCGTATTGGATTTTTTGGACGAGGCTGACGGAGTCTTTGCCGCATGGCCCCATGAATCTAAAAGTTTAGATCAGGAAGTAGAGGCTCTGATAGAGGCACGGAAGGCGGCCAAGGCAAATAAGGACTGGACAGAGGCAGACAAAATAAGGACAAAACTGCAGACGATGGGTATCGTTTTAGAAGACAGGAAAGACGGAAGCGCGGCTTGGCACAGAGGATAATTCACTGTATTTGGTGGTCTATTACAACCAGTGTTACGTCATCAGTGAATTCGCATGGGCTGATAAATTGTTGGGCCTGGCCCAATAGTGATGTCGCACACTCTTCAAGATCGGTTGGTAGTGCCGAACAGAGCTGAAGAAATCCTTCACCGCCCAAGCGCCTCTGGGAGCTTGATTCAGACTCGACGATACCATCTGTGTAGAGAATCAGGCGGTCGCCCGGCTCAAATGCAATAGTATGTTCTGTAAACGACATGTTTTCGTCCATCCCAAGGGGATGCCCGCTTCTGCTGAGGGCAACGGGAGAGTGGGAGTTGGCTGTTGCCCCTTGGGCCAGGTATATCGGTTGTTCATGGCCAGCGCAGGAGTAGGTAAGCGTGCCTGCCATCGGGTCAAGCTTTGCCAAAAAAGCCGTGGCAAATTGCTCGTCCATGGTATTTCGCACCAAGTCACGATTCATGCACTGCGCCCAGGTCATTGGGCCTCCCCGGGAGCGGATGTGGTTTTCAAAGCTCGTTTTAACTATCGCGGAGATTAGCGCTGCGGTAACTCCATGCCCGCTAACGTCGGCAATCAGCAATGCGGCCCCGCCGTAGGGAAGCGGCGTTATTGCATAAATGTCTCCGCCTATGCCGCCCACTGGCTGGTATCTGTGGGTGTACTGATAGGGGCTGACAATGCTGACTTCCGGCAATAGACCGGTTTGGAGGCGGGATGCCAGTTCCAGGTCGCGCTGAACATTTTCCCGATAGACAGTGAGTTCGCGGTTTTGTTCTTTAATTTCCTTTTGCATCCCTATCAGGCGGAAGGCGCTACCCACCCTCGCCAACAGTTCTTGGCTTCGTAGCGGCTTATTGATAGTGTCATCTGCGCCGATACTCAATGCATCAATCGTTGCATCAATGTCCATAAAGTCGCTGATGGGCGTCATTAAGATAAAATAGATATCCTTTGTGTCAGGGTTGCCCTTGACAATTCTACATAATTGGTCGCCAGAAATTTGTGGAAGGGACAAGTCGGCCAAGATTAAATCCGGTTGGATCCTGGTCATTTCAAGCAATGCATCCTGTCCGTCTTCTGCCTGAACGACCTGGTAGCCTGACCGCTTAAGATAAAAGAGCAGAATATCCCTGACGGCGGCCTCGCCGTCGGCAACAAGGACAACGCCTTTGTTAGCTTGAGTCACAGACTGCCGCGGATTTACTGGCCGCGCAGGGCATCCTGCTCTGAGGCAAAGATGCTGAAATAGTTAGTGAGGTTGGTCTGGTCAAAAACTTTTTTGACCTGGCTGGGTAGGTTGCACAGGTGCAGACAACCACTGATTTTGTCAATGCTACTCCTGGCGGCCACAAGCAACCCAAGCCCTGATGAATCAATGAAGGAAACCCCCTCAAGATTGATTACCAGGAGTTTTGGCTGGTGTGTGGAAATGGTCTCTTTGATGGCCTCCCTCAACTGGGCGGTGACTTCGAAATTGACCTTGCCTTTTACGGCCAGCACCGAGGCCGCGTCTACTTGCCTTGTCTGGATGTTTAACATGTTCCCCCCTGGGACAGTAGCCCCCTGAGTAGTCTTTTGCGAACCACTTTTCGCTGTCTGTGCTTGTATTCTGAATGTGACGAGGGTCCCAATCTCGAATTGTCAAATCCCGTTTTTTCCATAAATTGCACTTCGTGAGCAAAGAAAAAAGCGAACTCTTCTTGAGCGCTGATTAATTCAGGGACATGAAACTGGTCAGACATTTCAGGTTTTCCGTTATCCATAAAAATTTGCTGAACTTTCTTCAGTGCTGATATGCCTGGCCCTGGGAGGCGTACGAGCGTATTCACGGTGAGTTGCAATGCCGAGTAGTCTCGGCTGGAAAAGGGATTTACGGATGGGCGGCCTATTCTCTGGGCCAGTTTTTCAGATATGTCTTGCCTTTGGGCCGGCGAAAGGCTGTGGACAGAAAAATCATTCGGCAACAAATCGACCCATTCTTCAAGCAACACATTGTCGATGATCAAATTTCTGGTGCGGGACGGCTTGATATGGGCCGCTTGGAAAACGTTGTGGTCAATGAGGAATCTCAGTACTAGCAGTGTATCCAAAATATCCTCAGCAACGAACCTTATTCCAATATTGTCATAAATAGTTTCAGTCACATTTTCAGGCTTGTGCAAGAGCTTGAGGGCCATGGAGTTTCTGTTTTTTCCGTCTTTTTGCTTTATGTCCAGCAACGGTACCTGGTATTTGCCCTCAAGGAACCACCTGCCATCCCGCCTTTGAACAATATAGCGGTCATAGCGTTCAAACACCTGGCGCTGAATTTCCGGCAGGAACCTCAAAAAAATATTGTTGTCGATGTAAAGGAGCGTATGCATTATGCGAAGAATAGCGCAACTCCATTCAGCGATTGCATCGCGGGGCGATGCGCTGGCCCAGACCAAGAGGTCGAGGGGGTCTTGTGTTTTTGCTATTTTGGCCGGAATTTTTAGCTCGGTTTCATCCAGTATGTCGGTCTCCAAAAAGGCCATGGCGTCATGAAAAGTCTGGACGACCTGAGACCGATGGTGCGGCAAATTGACGTTAAAGCCGTAGTTTAATGCAAAATCCTGAGCGTGTGCATGGGAGGCAATATCAAGCCCTTCCTGGTCGATAAAGGCACGCCCACCCAACACCACGTGGGTAATTTCAGGAGGCAATTTAAACAAGTTTTTGTATGGCATAAATTGTTAGCCCGCACGGATCTTTAAGGTACTGGATCCCCGTGCGAGCTATTTAGTTGCTCCAAGTATTACCAGTTGCCAATGGCGAAGGCGGCGACAACGGCATAAATGACCAGAGCCTCGATTAGGGCCAGGCCGATGATCATGGTAGTTCTGATGTTGCCGGCGGCCTGAGGGTTGCGGGCGATGCCTTCACAGGCGGCCACAACTGCCTTGCCCTGTCCCAAACCGCAACCGAAGGCGGCTATGGCTATGGACAAGTGGGCCAAATAGCGGCCAGAAAAGAAGCTCTGGTTGGCAATGTTGGAAATGGCGCCGTCAGCTCCGTGTACAGCTTCTGCCACGGCTTCTGCCACCTCTGGACTACCTTGGGCAAAGGCAAAGGCCCCTGCCACGAAAATTAGTGCGAAGGTTAGGAATTTTTTCATGTCTTACCTCTCAAAAAATATCCGGTGGGTTCGGAGTCCATCGGAATGATCAAGTCGACAAATGCGCAAATTAATGCTCGTGTGCTACCGCGCCAGAAATATAAATAGACGTGAGCATGATGAAGACAAAGGTCTGGATCAGCCCGAAGAAAATGCCCAAAAACATAAAGGAGACGGGCAAGAGGAGGGGCATCATGCCAAAGAAGATTGCCGCCACGACATGTTCCCCTGCTATGTTGCCAAATAGACGCAGGCTGTGGCTGAGAATTCGGGAGAGCAAGCCGATTATTTCCAGAGGGAACATCAGCGGGGCAAGCCACCACACCGGGCCCAGAAAGTGCGCCCAATACTTGATAAACCCATGCTCCCTCATGCCATGGAAGTTGTAGTAGCAAAACACGACAAGGGCGCATCCGACGGTCACGTTCCAGTTTCCAGTTCCGGAGGGCAACGGGGCCAGTCCGAACAGGTTGTTGAGGAGGACAAAAAAGCCCATGGTGCCGACCAGGGGGACATATTTTTCTGGGTGGTGCTCCACATTTTCCCCCACCAAGTTGCGAATGAATGATATGGCATATTCCATGACCTGCTGGTAGGGGCCCGGGACTTTCGACATTCTGAGTCTGACCAGCAGTACAAGAACGACCGTGGCCAGAGCCGCCAGCGCGGAGGCAAACAGGTGGTCATATCGCTCCAGCACTGAAAGAGGCTGGCCATGGGCGAAATTACCCCAGACTTGCCTTGTAAGGCCGAGCAAGTCAGTCAATAACGTTGCCAGGTACGATGCATGGTGTTCCATGGCTAGCCTCGTGGTTGGTTTCGGGAATCAATGCCAGGGCAGAAATGTTGGACTGTGAGCCTTGCGGCTTCCAGCAGGATCGCTACTACGAAGAGCAGGAGTCCAGACACGAATGGGAGTAATTCCATCCGGAAGTAGTTAATAGTGACATATAACAGAATTGTAATCAATCCAAGTTTCGATACGCCAATAAGCGCAAAAAACCACCGCCGTTTTGCGGAGGGAGTGAGCATCCTCCCTACAGCCCACTTATGCCAATGCCAGAAAACCAAACTGAGGGTGCCACCGAGCAAGAAAATAACTGATGAAATATAAGATTTTGCTATCCATCCAGCAAATCCGAATGGCAACAATAAGACATGGAAGCGCTCGACCCAGCGCAAGTGTATGGTTCCGTCAGCGTCACTCGTCATTGCCATCGCCGCCTTTGTCATCTTTACTGTTGTAAATATTTGAATTATCGTATTTTTCTAATCGTTTGCTAAGCTTGTAGAGTTCCCAAAAACCGCTGAGGATGCCCAACACTAGTCCGATAATGCGCCCCGGGCCTGGATGCCCAAGCTTGCCGCCGATCCACTGGCCCAAAAAATAGCCCAGCACAATCGCGATAGGGAAAACCATTCCCATGGAGAGCAGATCTCCCCACAGCGACCTCTCCCTCGCATCCACGCCGTCATTTTTTCTCGGCCTGAAAAACATTTGGCTCCCCTGCCGCTATGCGTTGATACCAACTTGCACCCAGTCGGGGGCAAGTTGGTATAAAGGCGGCGAGAATCGCCGCCCGCAAAACGAAGGTGAAGCTGGAAAGAAGCTGAATAGCGAGCGGCATACCAGATTTTTCTCAGCGGTTGGCGTGGAAGCCTCGGACATCCGATCAAAGCGAAGGATTCCGAGAGGTTTTTGAAAATACGGGCTTTGCTCGTGTTTGAAAAAAAATTCTCGGTATTCATTTGCTATCGCAATGAATACGCGAGGCGTACACGATGGGGCTTCAAGCATCTCTGCCATTACCCTCGCTATTTTGTTTTGCGACAGCATCCAGTTCATAATGGCATTTCGCATTTATTCCCCATTAAACGCAACCTAGCATGAGCGCTTCTATCACTTCGCGTGGCATCCGCTTTGCCTTGCCTGCGCTACCGCTTGTACATGCTATGCGGACTCTGGCATCAGCGAGTAGCTCGTCCTGCCTCCATACCTGGTTCTTGACCCAAAAAGCGGCTCTGCCGACACTCTCCAATTCGGTGGTCACGTTCAATAAATCCCCATATTTGGCGGACTTTTTGTACGTAATATTGCATTCGCTAACGCTAAACCAAGTGTCCTGTCGCATGAGAGGGGCCAGTTCGATTCCCCTAGCCCTCAAAAATTCTGTCCTGCTACGCTCCAGCCAGCGCAGGTAATTAGCGTAATAGACAACGCCTCCGCAGTCTGTGTCCTCATAATAGACCCTTATTTCCATAGCTAGTCCCTCTGGCGGCCACTATCAATCCAACCTCGTCCTATGGCCCAATCCCCATTATATAGGACTGTTGCCTGCCCAGGTGCGATTGACCTGACTGCCCGATGAAGGGTTACTCTGCCTCGGGCATTTGAGAGATCAAAAATTGTTGCAGGCACCTGTGGGCCCCGATGCCTGACCTGCACTTCGCACTCAAGAGGCATCGCAGGGGTGTAGCAGGTTGTCCAGCTGAGGCCGGAGACGGTGAACTCATAGCCATATAAGTCTTTTTCATCGTTTGTCAGGCATACGTCACCTGTCTCAGGGTCAAGGAGTCGAACCCATGCTTTGGCTCCAGTCCCGACTCCGACCCCCCGCCGCTGGCCGACTGTAAAGTTGTGGATGCCGTTGTGCGGGGCGAGCCGCTTGCCATTCCAGTCCAATATGTCACCTATTTTTGAGGGAGTCTTACTGCCAAATTTTTCCTGCAATGTCTCCTGAAATGTTTTGTCTGGGAGAAGAAAACATGCATCTTGGCTCTCTTTTCGGTCTGCACAATGCAGGCCCAGTTTGTGAGCCTTTTCCCTTACCCATAGCTTGTCGTGGCCACCCAACGGAAAAACCAGGCGGGTCAGCTGTTTTTGGGAAAGCCCAGCCAAAAAATATGCCTGGTCTTTATTTCTGTCTCTGCCTCTAAGAAGCCTGGTTTGGCCATCCTCCCGGGCTAGCTGTACATAATGGCCAGTTGCGAGTGCGGCGCAGCCGTTCTCCATTGCCCAGTCCAGCAAGATGCCGAATTTGATGCCCTCGTTACATTTGAGGCATGGGCTAGGAGTGCGGCACGCAACATAATCATCCCAGGCTGGGGCCAGCACCAGACGCTCGAAGTCGCTAATACAGTCCAGTACGTGGTGCCCGATGCCCAGTTGCCGTGTTGCTTCTCTGGCTTGCTCCGGCACTTCCTTGGCATTGTCACCAAATATTGAGGGGTCTCGCAATTGAAGCGTTACGCCCACAACCTCCCAGCCCTCCTCCAGCAACAATGCGCCTGCCACGCTGGAGTCAATGCCCCCGCTCATGGCCAATGCGATTTTGCCATTTGGTGAAGACATCAGGTTCCCTTAGTCCCGAGTTGCCAGCGCAACTGCCAAGTATATTTTACAGTCTAACTGAAAACAGTCGTTCCAAATTGGCCTGAATACATTAAAATCAATGGTTTCAATGGGACTAAATTATGCACGTCCAGGAAATGATTTTAAGACTACAGAGCTATTGGGCCGAAAGGGGCTGTCTGGTGGGCCAGCCCTACGATATCGAAAAAGGGGCGGGCACCATGAACCCTCTTACTTTTTTTGGGGCGCTTGGGACTAAGCCCTGGAATGTGGGTTATGTGGAGCCTAGCCGCCGCCCGGGCGACGGCAGGTACGGCGAAAACCCATTCAGACTGTACAAACATCTTCAATTTCAGGTAATACTAAAGCCCAGCCCAGCTAAGGTTCAGGACATATATATTGATTCACTCGAGGCCCTTGGCATAGACATGGCCAAACACGACCTGCGCTTTGAGGAAGACAACTGGGAATCGCCAACCTTGGGAGCCTGGGGAGTTGGCTGGCAGGTAGTTCTGGATGGCATGGAGATTAGCCAATTCACATATTTTCAGCAAATCGCGGGTGTGGACTGTCGTCCAGTTTCTGCTGAACTCACTTACGGCATAGAGCGGATATGTATGTTTTTGACCGGGATTGACAACATCTTTGACCTGACTTGGGGCAACGTCCGGACAGACCTGGGTGAGTTTCCGGTTCAGTACCGCCAGGTGCGCCATAGGGAAGAATTTGAACTGAGCGCCTACAGTTTTGAACACGCCGATTTAGAGTTGCACAAATACCTTTTCAATGCCCATGAAAAAGAGGGCTGGCGCTTGGTTACAGACCTAGGGCATTATGTATCTGCTTACGAGCAGGCCCTGAAGATGAGCCACACCTTCAATGTCCTGGATGCCAGGGGAGCTGTGAGTACTACAGAGAGGCCCGGGCTAATCAAGCGGGTAAGGGATCTGGCCAGCGCCTGTGCGAAGGTTTATTTGCAAATCGAAGAAAGCAGGTCAGAAAATGGCTAATACGCAAACATTATTGTTGGAATTGCACTGTGAAGAAATCCCAGCCAGGTTTTTAAAGCCGCTGAGCCAAGAGTTTGCACATATTTTTTTGGATTTTGCCAAGGGGCAGAGACTAGGCTCTCCTTCTGCGCAGGTATTTTTTAGCCCGAGAAAATTGGCATGGCGCATTCAGGGATTATTAACCGCACAGCCAGAAATACATGGAACACAGGTCGGGCCGCCTATGCGCATGTGTCTGGACGAATCCGGCAGACCGACAATTCAAGGGCAAAAATTTGCAGAAAAATGGGGCGTCGAATTTGCCGAAATAAAGTTTGAGAAGCCCGCCGGTAAAAAAGAGCCATGCGCAGTTGTTGATGTGCTCCAACCCGGGCGCACCGCAATAGAAATTCTTGCCGAAGCCCTGCCTGGCATGGTTTCTAGTCTACATGTTCCAAAAGCTATGCGCTGGGGGATATCCAGCTATGTATTTGTCCGCCCTATCCGATCCATACTGTGCATTTTTGGAAGCGAAATAGTCCCTTTCACTATTGATGGCGCGTTCAGCGGAAACACGACTTGGGGCCACCGTTTATACCACCGCGAGAATGCGGCTCCGCTGTTAGTTGAAGTGCCTGAAAAATATGAAGCGGTTCTAAAAGAAGGCGGCGTCATAGCTTCCTTCGATGAGCGCAGGCAGATGATTTTATCCCAGCTTGGAGCCAGGGCAGAGGATGTTGGCGGCGGGCTGGTAGCTGACGAGGGACTGTTGGACACTCTCGCACTGATCGCTGAATGGCCGTCGGTATTGCGTGGAGCGTTTCCGGCAGACTTTCTTGACTTGCCAAAGGAAGTGCTGGTTACCTGTCTAAAGGAGCATCAAAAGGCATTCTGCGTGGAAAAACATGACGGCTCTGGCTTATTGCCATGCTTTCTGACCATTGCCAACAGGAAAGATGATCCCAATGGCCTCGTGATTGCGGGCAATGAATGGGTACTGAAGGCAAGGCTCTATGATGCCCGCTTTTTCTTTGCCGAAGACAGGCGCGTGCCCTTATCCGACCTTGCCCCCAAACTTTCTGCCCTCACCTTCCACCGTGAGCTAGGGAGCTATGCAGAAAAAACAAAGCGAATTTCTGACAATGCCGTGGCCCTCGCAAAACAGCTTGGACTCGATGCCGAACATGCAAAAGCGGCTGCGGAAGTATGCAAGGCCGACCTGGTGACGCTTATGGTTGGCGAATTTCCAGAACTACAGGGTGTGATGGGGGGGTACTATCTTGACCTGGAAGGCGCACCAAAGCCAGTTTCCGTGGCAGTAGGGGAGCACTATATGCCTTTGAGCGCTGAAGCTCCCTTGCCTGCATCTGGTCTGGGAATGGCGCTTGCAATTGCCGACAAAGTAGATACATTGGCCGGATGTTTTGTCATTGGAATGATCCCCACAGGCTCTAAAGACCCATTGGCCCTGAGACGGGCGGGAGCGGGCATAGTGCGGATGGTGTGGGAAAAAGGCTTGGATTTATCCATAGACACACTGATTAATATTGGTTTGGATGCAATTGCCTCCAGAACTGGCAAAACTAATGCAACAATTGAAGAAGCTCGAAGCACATTAACCGCGTTTTTTAGAGATCGGGTTGCCTATCAGCTGGAGGTCGCTGGCGTGCGCGGGCCTGTGGGGAACTCTGCCCTCGCCGCAGGCTGGACGGACATAAACGACCTAAAAATCCGTTGCGAGGCTCTTTCGGCCTTCGCCGAAGACCAGCGGTTTGCAAGCCTCGGCATGAGTGCGAAGCGCATAGCCAATATATTGAAAGACGAGGTCCCATCGGAAGAGTTTGACCCTAGCCTGCTTGACCAGGCAGAGGAAAAATACTTGAACAGCCGCCTCGGCACAATTGAATCTGCATCGGGTTACGATTTGCTAATTGCCGCACTGGCTGACTTGGCCCAGCCTTTGGAGGACTTCTTTAATGCGGTCATGGTCAAGTGCGAAGATGAGGCCCTGCGATCCGCCAGGCTGTCCCTTCTCCACAGGCTACGGAAGGCCTTTTTGAAGGTCGCAGATTTTGGACAGTGGCAATAATTTTTTGGCCCTATTATACCAAGTTGCGTTCAAAATACTTTGAACGCGAAACGCCAGAATGAACATGACGTTGCAAGTAGTTGGAAAGTTCTTTGTGTCAAGAGGGTTTGACGTGGGAGCCTCGTTTATCCGTCGCGCTAGCGAAGGATACCGAGAGTTTGCACCCGCATTCTTTGCATTGATACCTCTGCTTCCCCGCGACTACGCCACTTTTAACAGCATTGCTTGATCCACACTTTTTGCATGTTGGCTTCATGTCGAGCCTCCATGCAAAAAAAAAATCACAAATATATATTATGGTCAACACTCTCAGTTCCCAAAACTTATTGCAACTCCTGCTTCACCCCGTTTTTCCAAAGCACGGCATTGCCCTCGATACTTCCCGCTACATATACATCTGTGCCAAATACAAAAACCGATTTGGCATCGCTTTGGTTGCCGCTTGCAAGGCTCTGCTTCGCCCCGTTTTTCCAAAGCACAGCATTGCCCTCGATACTTCCCGCTACATATACATCGTCATCTGAAACATAAACAGAAGTGGCAGTGGCGCTACCAATAGCGCTGTCAGGTAGATAAAGGTACTCCATTGCCCCATCTTTCCACACCACGGCGGCCAGGCCGCAGTTTCCTGCAACGCACACGCTCCCGTTAAGAACGAATACAGAGTTGGCTTCAGTACTTTTGTCTGATTCCGAAAAATATTGAGCCTCGCCATTTTTAACAAGCATGGCAGTTCTGGGAAAATGAGGACGATCGGCCAGCCACCCTGCTGCATACACATCGCCGTCTGACACAAAAATGGAATTAAAGGCGGAACAAGGCTTTTCATAAAGGAGGGGAACATTGTTCTTCCAGAGTCCAGCCCATAAGCCTTCGCCGCCTCCGAAAAAAACGTCTGCATCGGTGGCAAAAACAGAATTGGCTGACGAATATGCCTGGGGGTTGGACTGAAACAGGATTGTGCCATTTTTCCAAATGATGCGCTTAGAATCTGCCACCCAACCAGGAGCGGGTTCCTCCAGTGGCCATATATTTCCGGCAACATACACATTCCCGTTGTATACAAACACAGAACTTGCGTTGCTGTGATAGACAGGAGTGCTTTCGTTGTTTCCGTGGCAACCTGTGAATGCCAGCCCTACGGCCAAAACTTGGACTGCGGCTACAAAACCGAGCAAACGTACAGGCTTTTGGAAAAGGGGTATCTTCATCAAAGTGGCATCCCCTCATTAAAATAACATTGAAACGCACGTTCAGCCAAATTGCCAGAGGTGTCATACGCAATAACTGTGACGGTGGCATACATCGCAGGAGTCAAATTAATTGGAGGGCCTCCTATCGGGACTATGATTATATTCCACTTATCACTGCAGTGGTCGACAGGCTAGTCGAAGGCCTGCGAAGCCTGGAGACAATGCCTTCGCTCATTGCCAGCCTTACTCAAAGATCATGGATGTTGAAAAAATAATTATGAATCGCTTTGATTGCAACTTGGTATCAAATAGCCATAAGCTATCTGGTGGGCATTATTTATTCCTACACTTCCTTGGATGAAGAACCCTTAATGGTGTAAAATATCAGTTCTGAATTACCTTGAATCTGCCGATGAAAAGGATTACACGCTGTCAGGATTGAAGGGAGCCTGAGATGTTCTGTGAACGCAAAGCCGCTCAGATAGCCGCCTATTTGCTTCATAAGGCAAATGGCAGGATGCCACACATGAAGTTGCTGAAGCTAATGTATTTGGCCGACCGGTATTGCTATCAGCATTACGACAGGTCTATGTCGAAAGACAATGCCGTTTCAATGGACAGAGGCCCCGTACTTTCAAAGACCTACAACCTGATGAAGGGCAAGACAAAATCTGATGACTGGAGCAGTTACCTCTCTCCCATCAAGGACAACGAAATATCGCTGGTAGCTGAATTAGGCGCACTAGTTGGAGTAAATTTTCTTAAACTTGGCAAACTCAGCAAGACCGACATCAAGGTTTTGGACGAAATTTACTCCAAGTATGAGGACAAAGACCAATTTGACCTATCAGAACTCACCCATGATTTTCCAGAATGGCAAGACCCACATGGTAGCAGTATCCCCATCCAGCTAAGAACCATACTGAAGGCCGTTGGAAAAGAGCCCGAATTAATAGAGCAAATCGTAGAAGAGTTAATAGAAAGAGACGAGCTTGAAATGGCCTTGGCCGCCCAGTGATACATGCCTAATATATTTTCTGGTCAAACATTTCTGGCAAAAACAGGCTCTCTCTTTTTTTTGCAAGGAGGCTCGACATGAAGCCAACATGCAAAAAATGTGGATCAAGCAATGGGTCATCAAGGCTGTTGACCGTGACACACGGGGAACCGTGGCTTGGGTGCTCGGCGGTCGTGATTCTGCGACATTCAGAAGACTCTACCGCAAAGTGAGGCACCTGAAGAACTGTATTTTCTACACAGACGACTGGAAAGCCTTTTCGGAAGTCCTGCTACGAAGGCGGCACGTCATAGGGAAAGAGCACACCGTGGCGATTGAGCGGGACAACAGCAACACTAGCCATCATCTGAGCAGGTTCACGAGACGCACGAAGGTGGTCTCGACAACAGAGCGCATGGTTGACTTGACGCCTCGCATATGGCACGCCGTGACTGGGACTGACCTGTTCAACACGCTACAGGAAACGGCCTTATCTATATATCAGTAACCACTCTTAAAAGGTGATTGTCAGAAAAACCATAAGTATTGATGAGTCAAGCCATAGGCATCACCTCCCTCTTTTGCATGAAGACAGTCGAAATATTTCTCGCTAGGCCTGCTTTCTGCAATCGCTCGCAGAATAGGCCGACCTTACCAAATAAATTAAGTACAGCATCATATAGTCTTTTCTTCCCACTCCCTCGCAAGCCGCTCGTGGCCTAAAGATTTTGCCAAGTCAACTAGCTTTTCGGGATCAGAAAATTTAAGGTCAGTTTCCACGCACTTAATAAACAACTCGTCTGCTTCAAACGGCTTGCCATCATTGAGGTAGGCTTCAATCATAGGGGCGGCAACTGCATTTGCCAGCCTGGGAAGCGTAAAGCGTGCGACCCTGCCGAGATAAGCCGTGTAGTCTTGCCCTGGCTGGGGCGTTTGAAGTTCTTGGGGCAGGGCCTGATATTCAACGACCCTTTCAAGTTCTCTTTCCCAAACTGGCTTCAGCATTTCGATCACCTCTGGCCAGTTTCTGGTCCTCCTGCAATCCGCATAATAAAAATCCATAGCATTATTGGGCAACATTTCATACAGACTGGCAGGCGGGACAGGTTCCAGGCGCTCTAAGAGCTGCTTCACTGGCCGCACCTCCCCTTCGATGACCCTCCAGAAAAACCATTGATCCCAAAGCGGCTCTGAGGACGGATTTCTTTCGAGCAATGACTCGATGCTGCTCAAAAATCGCCCGGACAGGTTTTTCAGCATCTGGCTCTGCCTGGCCGCATACGAAACATTCATTACGGTTACTTTTGGCAGATTTGATAAGATATCCAAATTATCTGCCACTCCGTGCAGGAGCCGGGCAGTTTCTTTCCAGAGGCGCTCATCCTCGTCGTCTGGCAACATTGGAGGGTTCGGGCCTCTTGCGACCCATTCCCTCAATGAATGGTCATTCATTATCCTGTATGCCAAAACACTACTGTCCGGTTATAAGTCGAACAGAGGCAGATGGTTACAAACCGGCACGACAGGATGGGCAGGTTCACGTTCTGTAAACACTTGCAGAATGGGCTTTTTCTCGAACAGAG
>Ga0082212_10002083_pt1 | contig 29400 bp, 13 predicted proteins | sample TergutNt197P3_FD_71548 | JGI IMG/M metagenome (GOLD analysis project Ga0082212, IMG submission 71548) | Neocapritermes taracua P3 segment gut microbial communities from Petit-Saut dam, French Guiana - Nt197 P3 | ecosystem: Host-associated > Arthropoda: Insects > Digestive system > Gut ...
TCAGTGTTCTTATCAATTGATAGATGAAGAAATGTATATTACTTTCGGCTACAAGCCTAATTCAAAAGGATGTTTTGCTGACGATGATGCAACGTTTGATGAATTTAAAACATTCTCATGGACGCAATGGACCTCAAGTATCAACCGCTCGGCTTTGCCCGGGCCTCATACGTTTATCGTAAATACTCCGGTCTATCTGGGCGATAACATTGTGGTAACCGAAACAAAGGTGGAATATCCTGCCGGAGTAAGGGCATACAGGGGATACCCGCGTGTGACGAATACATCTGGACGTGGAAGTCTGCTTGTTCGACGCAGAGGCGGAGGAATTGGGAACAGTTATGATGTAAAGGTTACAGTTACATTTGATCACCCCGTGTCTCCCTCGTTTATGATTTCCGATCTCGATGCTGCAGGCCGCTCTTTTGAAGAAGTAGAAATATCTGGAGAATGTTCGGGTAATACTTTTGTTCCTGAACTCAGATATGTGGGTACTCCGGCGAATGCCCGATACAGAATAGTAGGGAACAAAGCTACCGTGTACCGGACAGGTAATGTGTCGGCAACTAACGTGAATGGAAAACTGAATGTTTCGTTCAGGGGAGGCGTAACCAGTGTCATCATTAAGTACAGGACTACCGGAATATACAGTACTTCAGGGCAAGGGATATATATTTCTCCGATTACCCTGAAGCCCGCCCCACTTCCGTCTAAGTTAACCGAAGAAGGCTTAGGTATCCAAAAGTCGGCGGGAAAAAGTGAGTATAACACCTGTGATGAAGTAGAGTATATCTTTAATATCGAGAACGTAAATTGCGATCCCAAACCGATAGATTTCAGGGATATTTTGCCTGAATATATGAACTGGGATATCACCGCCATCACTGTAGATCCGCACAGTGTCGATTTCAATCCATCGCTTGACCCTCAAATCCTTCCTGCTACGTCTGGACAGGGTGAAGAGTTAGTCATAGAGGGATTGGTCATTCCTCCGTCTCATACATTGATATTGACAGCTTACGCCAAATTTGATAAGGATATACCGCAGTATGACGGAATAAGAGATTTTGAAAACAATGCAAGTATGACTTATGATTATATAGTAGAAGACGTTGTCTTGCATAAGCCTCCTGTCTATAGCAGCGACCTATACACAGGCGCTCCATACACCATCATTAAAGTAAAATGGGAGCAACCAATGGTAGATGTGGAACTGGTTCCTACCTATAGCAAATCGTCTTACAAAGCGGATGACATTATTGAGGTTAAATACAGATTAACCAATGAAAATGTGCCTATTACGGAGATGTCCTTAGATGTGGAATTCAATGAGGAATTTTCTTACGTTCCTGGCAGTTTTTCGGCTACGCAAATAGTTGGCGACCCAACGCCTCCTGTTCCTGTGCGCGTAATTCCGGAGCCCGGAGATGATTCCAATATGCTGACAATATCCGGAGCGTCGGATGGTACGACCGGTTTCATATTACCGACCGGAACAATGGAAATCACTTTCCGATTGAAAGCGCCGGATGCTGACCATTTGGCTTATATGTTGGATGAATTTGGCCTCCCAACAGAAGATGTAGTTGATTTGGAAATTGATTACATGTTTTCGTCCGAAATGGATGATTCTTGCCTGCAAAGTGCATTAAGCGGATTGCAAGATGTTAAATATATTCCATACATCAAGCCAAGAACGCATATCATTTCAAATACGAATGTAACAAATAAAATATCAAAGTAGTAACTTTTTGGAAGACGTGTATATTAAGAAGATTAAGCAGTTTTAGGGTTTAATTGACGACTGTGTCACTGCGGGTTTGACCTGCATCTCCTGACAACCAATTCCTCTTTTCGGGGGGTTCCGTCCTGAACTTGATTCAGGACGGAACGACACATGTTTATGAAGTAGTTAGGACAATTATATCAATAGTAAAGAAAATTTAAAATGGAAAAATTTATGAAGAAAGTAGTACTAACGCTCGCTTTTGTTTTGACAACACTATTTGCGGGCAGCATTTTGGGGCAAGTATCTATTGGAACATTGACTGCGCCTGACGAATCAGCCGCTTTGGATGTAAAACCTGAAAACCCCTTGGGTGTATTGGTGCCTCGCATGACCGAGGCAGAGAGGGATGGAATAGTAAACCCTGCCAATAGTTTATTGATTTACAACATTGATGAAGACTGTTTCAATTACTACGCAGTTGAAAGCAATGGGTCTGGTGAATGGGTCAGTCTTTGCGGGGGACTTTCCAAGGCAGTCTTTACCATTAACGACTGCGACGATATCACTGTGCACGGCATCTATGTGGAAGGCACATCCGTGAACGGGTCGAATTACCTGTCCATCAACGTAAATGTAACTAAAGCCGGATCCTACACCATTGCCGCCACCACCGATAACGGCTACGGCTTTTTCACGCAAGGCACTTTCCTGACGCTGGGAGAACAAACCGTTCTGGTGCCTGCGCAGGGAAAACCATTAGCTGCGAACAATTTGACTACGCCCGACCTTGTGACGCTGGTGTTTAGCGGAGAGCATGTCAGCGAATGTACCACCCTCGCTATTACGGTACTGGGTCCTACCGCCACCTATGAAATGATTTGCGGTTCTGCCATTGTCAATGGCGCTTACGTGAAAGGGAGGGCGCTTGGCGCCGGAAACACCATTACGATGACGGTGAATGTTTCCGACGTTTCGACCGGTGGCAGTTGGGCTGTTCGCTCCAACACCAACAGCGGTATTTCTTTCGAGGGTTCGGGTATATTTGTCGCTCCCGGAATGCAAACAATTACTTTGCAGGGATTCGGTACTCCAACCACCACGCAGCCCATTACCTTGACGCTCACTTCCAACAGCAGGGACGGTGAATCCACCTGTAACGTCACGATAAGGGTTGCTTACCCCAGAATGACGGTTTATGGAATCGGATATGGAAACGCTTATGCTTACAACCCGGCTACTATACCAGGAGACTTTAATACAATGATGACTTCAGTAATTAATTTTGGATTAACTGATGCCTCTACTGTAAAAGCAGAGGGTTTTACTTTTATCAATGGAGGTGCTAACCCCAGTAATGCAACGCTTTCGGCTGCATTGGGAGGTTCCAGTCCACCCGATATTGTAATTTTCGGTTATCCTTTTTCCGGTGACGAAGCTACGGCTCAAATCTTACTTGATTATCTGCAGAAAAAAGGGGTAGTGTTATTTTATGCCGAATCCGGTACAACTGTTCGAGCGATGATGCGAGCCATTTTCGGTGATATGTCTATAGGCTATGCTTCCGGAGGAACAGGCGGAACCAGGTACTTGATGCCTATATTAACAACCGATCCCATCTTAAACGGACCTTTTGGCGATATTGGTGGAAAGTATTGGGGAGAAGATGCTTCAACATCAGTTGTCGTTACCGGTATACAATACAATCCCAATGCCACGGTATATAATAATTACAGCAGCGGTGTTACATCATTTCGACATAATTCGATGAATTTTGTATATGTAGGAGATGGCGGATTTAATTCAGGCGCTTCTAACTCCTCAGGTACTACGCTTTGCCCCTTTGCGTTGGATGGCAGTAACAGACCTATACCAAAGGCAAATTACGGACCCGGTAGCGGTACTACCACAGGGCCGGTGTATAACTCCGTGTTCACAGCCAATGCTATCGCATGGGCGCTCGAAAAGGCAACCTATGAGGGTATTAACCCGCATTAAGAGAAACATCACCCGACAGGTGATTTATGAACAATAATAATAGATAATTCTGGGAACAGGGGCTTGTCTCAAAACTTTTTAACAATTGTGTCATTGCGGGCTTGACCCGCAATCCCCTGTTCCCCTTCGTAACCGTGAATGTCCTACGGACAATTTTTGATGGGTACATTATGAGGATTCTAAAAAAATGTTTGTTCTAATATACGTAATTTTGAGGCTGAACAGTTACAAATATTTTACCTGAACTTTTCAAACTTTACTCACCAATCTACTATTCTACTATAATCAGTCAGTTGTTCATCGAAAGATTTTAACAGGTACCTCCTTGTGGTATCCACGCTTTCATGTCCCAACAAGTTCGCTAATTCAGCTATGTCGGGATTCTTTTTCAGATACATTTTAGCGAAGAAATGCCGGAAAGCATGCGGGTGGAATTTTCGTTTATTCAATTCGCACCTTTCTGCCCAAGTTGTGAGTATTTGAGCGAACCCCCGCTTTTTCATCCTGTTGCCGAACCGGTTTATGAAAATTTCTCCCGAAAGATTGTTTTCACATGCAAAACCGGTCATTTCATCTGCCAAAGTTCTTGGGAAAAAGAATCGTCTTATCCGGTTTCCTTTTCCTTTTAACTCAACATATCCCCGTGCTATATGCTCCCATTCAAATTGAAGAAATTCGGAAATACGCGCTCCGGTAGATGCTATGATTCTTATCTGGTAATAATTAATCATGTTTTTGTTTTTCAAATAATCCAACAGTATATTGTATTCTTTTTCGGTAAAAACATTGTCCACATCTAATTTTTGAGCCAAACGCGGCAATTTCATTTTGAGTTCGGGTTTCCCTATTATTTCGGCTAATTTGTTCAAGGCGTTGATTCTGGTACAGATTGTTTGCGGTTTCATTCTTTTTTCTTCCAAGCAAACAATGAAACTCCGGAAATTTTCTTTTGAAATGTCATCGCAATATCCAAAATACTGCTTTATGCCATCATTGTACGTACGTATGGTACATTCGGACAAATTACTGTTTTTAAGCAATTTATGGTTGAACTGACGGATGATTTCCCTGTTTTTATCCGCTATGCAGGATAACTTTTCAAGCGTTCTGACTTTTTTATTTTTCCTGCCCGGACGGTTATAGCCGGTTCTATTAAAATTGAGAAAATCAAGTAGATCCTGCCTGACAACCTGAAAAGGGATAGAAAGGTCTTTTGACAAATGTTCACGTTGGTAATCCTTATATCCGTTTACTGAAACCGGATAATTATTGTTTACAAAATCATAGATATTCATAATTTTTCGTCCGATTACTTCGTAGGTATGGAAGGATTTCCTCAGATATGAAAAATAATCTATCAGTAAAAATATCTTCTCATTGTTTTCCATCTTCAATTTTTGCAAGAAAAGAGTCTGTACATTATAGATTATCAAAAATATATCTTTGATTGTTCAACAAATATTAAACTGTCCGATGATTTTCACAATGCAGGTTAGCGCTCTGTATTAGTGATGAATTTTATATGGTGTCCTATTTAAAATATGACTACAAAGTAAATATAAAATAATAATTATTCAATAAAATAAGTGGAATAATAATTTCGATTAATGACTAATTGTATTTAAAATAAAATCAAATAATGATATAATAAAAGAGTACAGTGTCTAATAAATTTAATAATAAATACATATAGCTTTAATACACATATATTATTGTTCTAATAATATTTTCGTATAATTTAGTCACATACGAGCTACCAAATCTTAGTTTGTAAAGTTTGTAAATTTGTATAGTTCAGGTAAAATATTCTTATCTTTCAGTTTTATCTTTTGGATGCCAAAAATTATCACTACATTTGCAAAAGAGTATTTACAAATTAACCAAAACAAGAACAATGGAAGAATTTATTTTTTATTCAAGGTATCTGAATCCCTTAACGGAAAGCGAAGCAGCCGTATTTTCGGGAACGAAGTATTTTCTACGCATCCCTGCCAATACAAAATCAGGCGCCGAAAGGAATTTGGGACTTCCGCTTGAAAGCGGTTTATTTGGTTGCCGTTTTGGATTTCGTTCTTTTCGACGAAACGGAAGATGACAAAGAGAGGGTAATAGAGCGTGTACATTTAGTACGGGAACAGACCCAAGCGGCATTTTCAAAGAAGTTGAATTTTGTATTCATAGAATTACCAAAATTTAAGAAGACAGGGGCAGAATTGGAAACAAATACCGACAAATGGTTGTATGTGTTGAAAAACCTGTCTAAGCTAAGCGACCGCCCGGCATTATTGCAGGGCAAGGTTTTTGAGAAATTATTTGAAATGGCAGAGATAAAACAATTAAAACAGGAAGATATGGAAACTTACAGAAAAAGTATATTGGAATATGCAGATGTCCGTTCCGCTGTGGATTATGCTCTTGAGGAAGGCATAGAAAAAGGCATGGAGAAGGTCATTCAACGATGCCTGCAACGGAATATGCCAGTCGATGATATCATTTATCTGACCGGTTATACTGAAGAGCAGATTGCGAAATATACCCAAAATAATTCATAATCTATCATTGAGGGTTTTGCATATGACACGAAAGAGTGAATGCCCTAACGGGCAAAAGCACATCGTACCGGCATACTTTTCTATTGATATGCTTGCCCTGACGGGCAAGTGTGATTTACGAAAATTTCCCGTCAGGGAAAAAATATCAATAGAACAATGATGACCGATAAATTGGATTGTCCGTAGGACATTCACGGTTACGAAGGGGAACAGGGGATTGCGGGTCAAGCCCGCAATGACAAATAGTTTTTAGCTTTTAGTTTTCAGTTCTTAGTTTTTAGTTCTTATCTCTTATCTTTCAATGCCTTGCAGCCTTGCGTATTTGACGCCCTCAGCCTTGTACAAGTCAAGGTTTCAGCCTTATACAAGTCAAGGTTTTCACCTTATACAAGTTGAAGTTCCTGCCTTGCGCAAGGCAACCCTCCCGCCTTGCGCAAGGCAGCGGGTGTGAGTTGCGCAAGGCAGAAGGGGTCAGTTGCGCAAGGCAGGTAAGGCATTGAAAAATAAGAGTTAAGAATTAAGAGTAAAGTCTTGTTAAAATAACGCCCATCAGTAGTTCGGGTAATGCCCGTTAGTCGAACAAGTAATGCCCGTCACTCAAACAAGTAATGCCCATTAGTCGAACAAGTAATGCCCGTTACTTTGATATGTTACGCCCATCGTTTTTTTTAAGGGATAGCGTTTGCTAAAACAAATTGAATGATACTTTCTTTAACGAAGTCACGTTAATTATGGCTCACCTGCAAAACTGTGTTTAGAAATCGAGCTTTCAGCCCGCTTTCTATACACAGGGTTTTACGGCTGAGCCGTCACGTTAATTATCGGCTCACCCGCAAAATCCTGTGTTTAGAAAAAAACAGATCTCCAAAGAAACTCCGTGTTTAGAAGAGAATCGGCTCACCGGAAAAACTGTGTGTCAAACCGGCACGTAGTGCCTGTGCGATTATAGCCGTGCGTAACAGCGCACGGAGAGGGAATCACGCACGGATCGTGCGCCGCGTAGCGGTGCTGTTAATTCATCCATTCAAATAAATATTGTGCATCATATTCGATTTCAAATTTTTCCAAGAAATGCAAGTATTCTTCCCTGAATGTTTGCTTTTTATGATGTTCCGGTTGTTTCCTAATGTAATTGGAAACAGATGTGATTTGTGAATGTGAACAGGTAAATGCATCACCGCTACGCGGCGAATGCTGGGTGTATCATCTCTCCCCGTGCGCTATCACGCACGGCTATAAACGCTTAAACGCTACGCGTTTTTCAACAGCGAGATTACGCACGGTTATAAATATAAATTCATTATAGGCTTACCCTTCATTTATATTTAACCAACTATTTTCTAAACACAGGATTTTACGGCTGAGCCTAATTATCTGGTTACTTTCTATCAATTATCATAGAAGAGCTTGTTTTAAAAGCAGGGGACTCCGCGTCGCGCGGGATTACATGCTTTTAAAACAAGCTCTTTTCTATAATACACATCTGTTAAAATTACCTTACTACTCTCGTAGTCACATTCGTGTTTGAAATGATATGTGTTCTTGCCGTACCATAAGGAATTCTTTCGACTCCGTTTAAATCCTTTATGGCTTCAATCAGACAAGGATCCGGCATTGATGAAAAACTGCTGTATGAAATTACCAAATCGACAATATCTTCGGTTTCAACATCAAATTCGTCCACTTCTTTGACCAAATCGTCCTTTGCCGGAGCTTTCAGGCTGAACTTGATTTCTAAAGTGCCTTGCGGTATGATGAATCCGGTTGTTCCGGCAGCATTTCCGGCAACAACCAATATATTCGGTTCACTTGGACCTGCTCCCGGCGGAATACCAACAGGAAGAGGTGTTGTAATGCCCGCCTCTATCCATCTTCTGCTGAAGCTGCCCGGTACGAAAGTGAATTCCTGATTGAAACTAATATTCATAAACAATTGCTCAATAGATTCGAAATTCGGATTGTTAATGGTATAAGTAACTTCAATCTCGTTATTCTCCTTGTAATACTTCCGACTGTATCTGTCATTCATCGTCACCGGTAAAGGAAGTTCCGAATAAGTTGCCGAAATAATAGTATAAGGATTTTTATTCCTGTCTTCACTCGCGAAAGGCCGGTGGGTATAGGGAACCCCTTCAATAACCTGTGTATAATGCATATACGCGCGGTTGGGGTATTCACCGGTATCTGCTTCCCTGTCGAATACGGCAGTGGCGGACAAGCTTAAGATTTTCGCTCCGCCTCCGGGAATCAACAAGTCTTCAACTACGAACGTTCTGCCATCATCGGCGCCCGGAACAGACGACAATACCTGAGCGCTGAACCCCGGATTGATAATGGTGCTTTCGCCATCCAAACCGAAAGAACCTTCTACCCAACGCATGTGTTCAGGTAGTGTATCGAATATGGAGTCTATCATTTTGGGGTCGCAATTGTAATTACCTATTTCAAAGGTATAGCGCACCGGTTCACAGGTGAGATATTCGTCTTTATCAAACAACTTGACAAAAGACAAACCGTCTTCGTTGATTGTAGGAGGAAGGGGAACCGCTTCAAAAGTTATCGGCGATATATAGATACTCTGTATAGACGTTGTCGTGTTGCCCGTAATCCTGTACTTGATTGTTATGGTTGTACATCCGCCATTGAACTTCACATCTAAGGCGGTGTTGATATTGCTCGCCGCAACTGAACCTCTTTTTTGTACGGTAGCTCTACTACCTTCGATCCGGTAGGTTGCAGCGCTTGGAGTACCGGCATAACTGAGTGTCGGGCTGTAGCGCTGACCGGGGAAACTGGCGGCGCATTCACCGAATATTTCCACCTCTTCAAATGCCGGATGCAATTCTCCCGAAGCGTCAAGACCTGCAATCCTGAATGAAGGAACCACCGGTTGAGTAAATTCAATTGTAACCGTTACTTCGCTTTGTACGCCGGGTCTGCCACCCCAGCGACGAACTTCAAGACTTCCCGGTTCCGGGATACTGGTCGAACGCGGATAACCGATTGTAGCCCTCACACCGGTAGGATAGTCGTTTCCGACACCAATGTAAGATACCCTGGTGGACGCTACTCCATAACCATCTCCCAAATCGACAGGTCCTGCATTGAGGGTAAGACCTGTGGTTGTTGTCGGATTGGTGTTGGTCGAACTTGTCCATTGCGTCCATGAAAACTTCTTTTTGCCATTGAAATAAAGCTCGTCGGTACCGATACAACCTTTCATGTGCGGTTTAAAACCGAAAGTGATATAGGTATCTTCTTGTGAGAACTCATAGCTGCATTGCCATTCCCCATTCATATAGGTCATGGGAATTACTTTCGAGTATTCGCCGTTTCTGATTTTTTCAGGCGATTCGCCGACAACCAATGTGATGTCGTTCTCTCCCGTCAGTTTCAGGTAGTAGTCGGTGACAGTCGCGTCGCGACCAATCGTACGATCGGAATTGTTTTGCGCCCCAACAAGCATTTTGACCGGCCTGTTGCCTTGGGTTATCTTACGTACGTACCATATACGCTTAAATCTGTGGTCAAAGTCGCCACAGGCATCCGGTCCTGTAATAGTATCATAACCGACTGCATTGTCGCAGCCGAAAGCCACTGCTTCCATGTCTTCTAACGAACCTACTCCTTCGCCGTTGTCACTTAACAATGTTCCTGCCGCACCAAGATGCAGGAACGAACCTACGTTGGTGGAAATGGCATGGTGGTTGTTCAAACGGGCGGCATCATCACGGATAACCGCTGCAACATTCCGGTAGTAGGTTGCAAACTTGGCAGCGCCTGTGTTTCCGGGCCATATATCCCCGCCATCGCCGGAAAATTTGTAGTCGAATCTGCCGGTAGCATTGTTGGGCGACAAGGTGATTCCGTACTTGAGCGCCATATAGGATTCTACTTTTGTCATATCCGTTTCATCCAACTCCCTGTCAAATATAACAGCTTCAGCCATAAGTCCTATAATGGTTCTGGAAAAATTATATCCTGTTCCCAATATGGAAGGACTTGTCATATCAAAGCCGGCAGATGAACTGGTTCCGGCAGGAGAGTATGTCTGTTGCTCTTCTTTTGCATTGAAACGGAATCTCACGGTTTGCTGACTTGAAGAGCTTGCAGGGGGCGCTGCAACATAGTTCAAAAGCGTAGTGGCTCCGGCAGCAAACAGACTGTCGCTTCCCGATGCAACACCATCCGTAGTAGAAACATTATTACGTCCCCTGAAACGACCGGAGGCATAGTTTCTTCCTGCGGGCCTCTCGACTCCATAACCGGGAGCAGTGAGGGAAGTAGCGCCGCCGCTTAAATCCGAAGCAAAAATAAAAGGATACACCCATGCATTGGTATTGAAATCGATATTCACCAAAAGCATCGTCGTATGCTTCTCTGGTCGCGGAATATCCAAAATCCCATCGGAATTAAACAGGTAGGAGCCATAACTGGTACTTGAACCCCAGAAACGGACTGCAGGGTGGTAGTTCATCTCACGGGTATAGTATTCCATTACGGTGGAGCGCTGGTTGGCGCCGCCCGGAATTGGAATTCTTGAGTAGGTATGGTCGCGTATGTAGTCGCTCCATTGTTCAACCACCGGCACTGCTTCAGGGTCTTTAACAGGCCAGACAACAGTGGGATAGTTGGCAAGTCTGGGGTCGGGACTCGATGAGCCCGGTGCGCCGGCATAATCCAGCGTTAGTGATGACTCATCATCCGCCCTCAGCCACAAAGCCAAGCCCGGACTTACGCCTCCGGGACCCGGAGCAAAACCTATGAATTTAAAGTATTTATATTCACTGTCGAACACTACCGGCTGTGCGATTTGTTGTTTTTCATTAATCGGATAAATTTTGGTGCCGCCGGAACTGCCGGGGGTAAAAGCGGGGGTTTTTGAAACAAGCACATAAGTAAAATTCAAGGAAGGCGAAGTCAAACCTACTGTCATCGGTGATGCAGTTCCTGTTATCTGCGTTTCGTAAACAGTACTTTGGATGTCGAACCCGGTAGTAGCATCAGCGGTACCGTTTTCGTAAATTTCGCCGTCATCGACACCTGTAAGCGGCATGATGGGGCGGCCTGCGCCGGCACCAATCATCAGGTATTGTTTATCGGTAAGTATCCCTGTGTTCAAATCGTTTTGCACTGCGAGCGTTGTACCCAGAAAAACTGCAGGTCCGCCTTTCACACTGCGCGATTGCTTTTGGTAAAGTCCCGAAGCATCGTCACGACCGATACCGAAAATGTTGTTGTTATAGCCGCTGCTTCTGTTCCATACGACATTAGCGGTCGAATTGATATAATTATCGCTGTTCTCTAATGTAAAACCGTATTTAATTGCAAGATAGGAGTGTATTTTCTGCATGTCGGCAGGGTTGACGTGGTTATTTGTACCGCTACCGCTCAATATTATCACTTCCTGTATATCTCCTTCGTAACCATAATAACCGCTGGTGGCTCCCGTAGCTCTGGTATTGTTTCCGCTCGCAATGGCTATCGGCTGACCGGTAATCGCTTGAGAACCGGCGCTGGTGACGTTTACAGCAGAACTTGCTCCATTTTTGTAAATAAGGAAACCGCCGGTTGCCAAATTGTTATTGGCATTGTCAACGGCGAGAATTCCTTCCTTGAAAGCGCCGAATTCACGGCGTGAAGTGTTCCATGTCATACTGAGATTATTCATGCCGGAGGCGGTTGGGGAATACCACGCTAAGGAACCATTTGTATAGGCGGTTCCGAAAGCCAACAAGTGGTCGTAACTGTAATTGGCAGTCGAACGTTTCAAAACAAAAATAGTAGTGATGTTTGATCCTGCGGCGGCATTGAAATTTCCGTCAGAAATCAATCTGTATGGAGCAGAGGGGTTGGAATACCACGGAAAATTAACCGAGGGATGAAAGTTGTATCCCGAATTTACTTTCGCAGGCGCATTCTGAACGTGGACAAAATCGCCCACCGTACCTGTAATCAAGTTTTTCCATGTGCCTGACTCATAGTTGTCGGGAGTCAGCCATGCCGTCCATGTATAGGCGCCGTTCAAGACTCCTCCGGGTGTTGCTTCATAGCCGGCAAAGGCAACGTATTCACTGTTATTGATTGTTACACCGGTTGCCGTCATAGCCGTAATGGGATAAACACGGGTTTGGGCGGGTGTAAATGCATTGGTTAATGATACCAGCACATACCTTAGTCTCGCAGAATTAACTTTTATGTTGACATCACCGGGAGTGCCTGTCACTTGCGCCCTGTATACCGCAGCGGTGTGATAGTTGATTTTATCGGTAATACTTGTGCCTCCTCCAAAGGACGTACCTTCCGGATGTTCGTAGGAAACATTTCCCGTCAGACCGTTGGAACCGAGCATCAAAAATGTCTGATCGGGAAGTGCGGCGCTGCCGTTGTTGTTTAATGTTTCGAGCGTACCTTTGTATATGGTTAGCAAATCGGAACCCATGCTGCGGCTTTGCACTTGGTTCAAACCGCCTGCATTGTCGCGTCCGATACCGAATATGTTATTGGCATAGCCTCCATATAAACTTCTATCCCAAACCGTTGCACCGCTTGAAGCGACATAGTTTCCTGTACCTAAGGTGACACCATATTTAATGGCAAGGTAGGAATGTACTTTATCTAAGTCCCCGACAGCTGGAGATACGCCTACATTTCCAGACAATATGATAATTTCCTGAATGTTGCCATTGAACAGAAGTGTCGAAGCGGTTGATGCAACACTGGAACCAATGACTCCGGTTCCCGCCCCTGTGGCAAGCGCTCTCGCACCGAAAGCAGGCGAATTCATAACGCCATTCATATAAGACTGTTGTGCGTTTGTCGTATTGTTGGGAAGTATAACCGTATTGATTCCGTATAAATCGCCGTTACCTTGATGTGTATATCTGTTTGCGGTTGCTGTTCCTGCCGTAGTAAAAGAAGGCGCTCCGCTATACCATCCGTAATTGTTATCACGCGCCGTAGCCCCGCTGGCATTGAAAGCGTACACCGTTGCAAAACTACCGCTTAAAGCTGCTTGCTGTGAAACATAAATCACGTAATAAGATTTGGCGGCATCTAAAAAATGATCAGGCCCGATGAGTTTTTGGGTCCCGCCCCGAAAATCAATAGAGGGACGAAAGTTCATCAGGTGCGTCGTTTGGTTAAAAGTAGGATAATTGGTAGTTGCGGTATAGTTTCTGGCGTTCCCCGACTGGTCGGTCCATTGGGTTACGTTGATGCCACCGGTAGTGACTCCCGCGTCTGCTTTTAACCAAAGTTCCATAGGCGCCGAAACATTTCCGGGTTTCGTCTGCGCCCTCGCTGAAAAGACACCGGCGAGCAAAATTAATGCTACCAGTATCAGTCTGTTATATATAGTATTCATACGCATATTCTCATAATATTAATTATTTGTTTACGTAGGTCGAAAATATTTTCGATCGATTACAGTTAAACAATCAATTTATTTTTGTACGAATACAATATTCAGATATGTGGAATCCGATGCCTGATCAATTATATCATAAGTCATTACGCCACTTGCGTTAATGGATATATTATCAAAAACATTTTCGTCGTAACCTGTTACGTAATAATATAAATCGGTTGCAGCCGGGATGGATGCCAAAACTTTTGTCGGAGTGCCGGCGCCAGAACTGGGTACTACAAGGTCTCCGGCGGTATTAAGTTGAGTTTTATATGCATTGTACAAATCTTTAACAAAGCCCGTTCCTGAGGTTTCCGTGTTAAAGACTATGGATGGCATGTAGAACCATTTTTCTAAAGGAGGAAAAGGTTCAAAGGTGAGGCGTACCCATCTTGTTCCGTCAAAATAGTAAAGACCCGGGAATAGACCGCTTGTAGCGTTGTCCGTCGTGTTGTAAACGACCATTCCTTCGCAATCAGCCTTTACGCCGGTGAGAGGGGTTAATTGTTCTAAATCAGTTAACGCTACGCGCGTTGGTAAGAAACCAAGATTGGTACTTTTCAACTCAAGAACAGCTCCCTGTGTTGGGGCGTCCTGGCTTCCAATTGTGACTTGGGATTTAGCATTGATAGCAAAAACAGACACAAAAATCAATAATAAATAGATTTTATTCATACGATTAAATAGTTAATTAGTAAAGAAAATATTATTTTGTAGATAATTCATTTTGTACTTTGGTATGTGGATTTATGTTTTGGGGATTTCAGGCCTGCGCATCCATTTATTGAAAAAACAAATTTGCGTAATCAAGTATATTCCCATCTATGTATAAATTAAGTTTGATTTATCAGATATATTTTTGATTGACAAAAGTATGAAAAGTATTTTTTCATACAAAACTTTTTAACAAGAATGATTTTCATATATATTCTTTTATGGATATATTAATACGTATATATGACATTTATATTTCATGAAAACATATAAAATGAATATTTATGATGTTCAATAACAAGTATTGTCGTATAATGAACACTATCGACATAAAAAAGGAAAAAGCAAGCCTCGAAAATGAAGCAGATTTGCAGCTTGCCTAAATTATTAGAATCAGCGAGTAAAAACACCGGGTATTTAAGGATTTCAATCAGGTATAACTATTTGTTTATGCAATATTTATATTCTATACTCCACCTTCGTGATATTAATATTATGAACATATTGAATACAAAATATCTAAAATTCATACCGGTAGCGGCGATGCTGCTCACCGGTGTTTTTTCAGTGGGGGCGCAGACACTTTCTCCCGGTGGAATAGACATGGTTGGCAGCGGATATTCCTTGGATTTATGGGTGGACGGAAATAATTCTACCAATTCATCTTGGACTAATCTTGCACCTTCCGCCTATTCGTTGGAAAGTTTCGCAAACAATACGCCAACCGTACAAAATTCAAGATTCAATTATCAGCGGGAATTGTATTTTGGAGTCGGCAACAGTAAATTAAGAACTTCTGCAAATTTCAACCTTGTACCGGGAAATACCTACCATATTTTTGTGGTGTCGGACGGTGTTGGCGCCGGTTCCGGTGCGACATCCACCCAGGTTCTATTTACTTTTAATAACTCTGCTACTATTGCTAATTTACGGTGGAACCTGGGTACATCAACGGCAAGCCAACGAAATGTATTAAATGCGTCCTGGAGATCTACCGACCGTCCTGCGACGGGTTTTCCGTTTCCAAATTATCCGCAATACGGTATAGCATCACTGAACGTTGTAAATACAAATAGCATGCCGTTTGAAATGTATCTGAATGGAAACAAGCGGGCGGAAAATTTGGGTAATACAACTGCAACAGGTAGCGCCTCATTCAATAATCAATTATTGATTGGAAATGCAAGCGCCACCAATGCGGGAAACACCAGCGGGTTTAGCGGCTCCATACAGGAAATGATTTTCATCAGAAAAACTGCATCTACTACTTTGATGCCCGATTTGGACGTTGCAAAAATTCATTCCTATCTTGCAATTAAATACGGTATTATGTTGAATAATACCAATTATGTCAATTCAAACGGAAGTACTATCTGGTCACGCACGGTAAATGCCGGATATAGCCAGTCGGTTTTTGGCTTGGGACGTGACGACAAGAGCGGACTTTATGTGAAACAGGGGTCTTCGAGTGAACCCAATTCGGCGCTGATTGCTTACTTCGGCACATTGCAAGCGCTTAATTCGGCTAATACGGAAACAATGGGCGATAATACCTTTGTCATGTTCGGTTCGAACGGACAGAGCGGAGTCGCCAACTATTCGGTAGAGGCAAACACTGTTTTTGCAAATGGCCCATTGGCTGAAAAAATCGAATACCGTTTTAAGACAACATGGAAAGCGCAATTGTTTGGAATGAGCGATACGACGCTGAATTTCAAATACACGGATAATGACCCGTATATCGTGGGAGCCGACTTGTTGCTCGTATCCTCCGATGCAAACTTTGCTCCGGGTGTAACACGCGCTTATCCCTTAACCGCCGGAGTTGCAAGCAATATATTGGTCGAAAACGGCAACTACCTGACGTTTGCCAAAAGAATAGTTCCGCAAGTTGTGAGCTATACGCAAACAATCTGGCTGAAAGCCGGCGATCTACCACAAGCTGACGGAGCCACTATCAATGCGTGGGGTGCTTTTGCACAGGGAACCGCAGCCCGATATCCGTTAATGAACAAAAGCGTTGATTTGATGAATTTTCGTCCTTCAGTCAATTTCACCGGAAACAGAAACCTGAATATTGCTGCAAGTACGTTGGCAACAAACAGATCCTACTATGTATTTTATGTATCCCAGTTAGATGGTACGACCGCACAAAATGTGGTTTATGCAATGCCCGGAGCAGGCAACTTCAACGGCTGGAATCAAAAAAATCCTTCTTTTAGTACAAACGCCGTACAACAGCAATATATACAATCGGGTACAGCTAAAAATTTTGGTATCACCGGCGTCATACGTCCGAACAACGGCATGATGCAATCCATCTATTTGAATGGAAATTGGCAAATGAAACCTGCAGGGACTGTGAGTACGACAAGCACAGTCTCAGTTATAGGCGGATCTACCAATGCAGCAACACCTGCTAACGCATTTACCGGAAAATTACAGGAATTGATTGTGCTTGAATCCGGCACACAAGGTCCGATGGATCCGATTGAAATTCAAAAAATCAATTCTTACTTGGCTTTCAAATACGGACTTACGCTTGAAATTGGCGACTACATTGATGAGAACGGAGATGCATTCTGGTCGCGGTCAAAAGCGATAGACGGTAGTGGTCATACCTATGAAAATACTATTTTCGGTTTGGGGCATAAAGATGCAACAGGTGTAATGCCTGTCCATCAAAAGCAGGCGCGCGGATACAACAAACCCAATAATTCTCCTTTCGCAGTATATATGGGAAGTTTGGCAACACTAAACGACCTTAATCCCACTGTTTTGAACAATAATTCGTTTCTGATGTTCAGCGCCGACCAGTCAATACGGTCATACAGAGCCTTGACTGCCGCGATACCGGAAACGGTTGTGTATAGAAATGGAGAATCTTTCTCAACAGCTATGAATTATACTTCGGCAGTATTTCAAGTCCAGACGAAAAACTGGCCTGCAGGAACCCAAGTTAATTTTCATAATATGACCAATGCTTCACTGTGTTATTTGTTGGTTTCACATAGTCCTTTGTTTGAAGCCGCCAATACGGATATATATGAGTTTGACCCGGTCACGCAGAATGTTGAAAATTTAGAAGTCGTTGATGGCGATTATCTAAGTATGGTGACCTGGGGCGACCCTGCGCCCGGCGGTGTGTTTGAGGATTTACGCATGTGGTTGAATCCGATAGCAAGCAGTTTGAATGGCGGAACAACTCAACAAGGAGATAAAGTCTACGAATGGAGGGATTTTTCGTCCAATGGAAACGTTTTTCTACAGTCAAACAGTGTTCAACAGCCATCTTATTCTTTAATTGACCCTCGAATGAATTTTCATCCGGCAGTTTTTTTCAATGATGGTGCAGGTCCTGGCCTAAGCGCTGCAAATACACAGTATATGTACGCAAATAGGGGAATTATGCAGGTATCCAGACCACAAAGATATGTGTTCTATACCGTGCTCAACAACAATTTTACACCCGGTTATATGGCTTATCCTATGGGGTTTGGAGGTACTAATGGTACAACCGATGCAACCCGGCATCCGGCTTTTGGGATAGCAGCCGCCACTGCCGGTAGCGCTGACGCCGGTTGGGTTGGAGGACGTATGGCTGAATTAGGCGGAGCCGGCCTTTCAAATGGAGACAACCAGAGAATGTATAAATCCGGATCAACAGCTATTATGGGTCATGACGTCACCCCCGGTCAGAATGTTCGCTTTGAATTCAATTCCTACGTAGATGTGTTAACGAAAACCAACATCGGAAATGATAGCCGAATGGCAAGAACGGACCCTGGAGCTACCTTGGGTAGCGCTTCTATTACCAGCCGTTACTTAATTGGTCCTATGAGTGAAATATTTGGATACGAACGCGAATTAGATCAGACGGAGAAGGACGCAATCAGTTCATACCTTGGATTGAAATATGGTATAACCATCGATTTGGACATAACAAGCGAGGAAATTAACTTTGATTATTTTCTGTCGGATAATACGATTGTATGGCCCGGAACTTCATCGGCAGCGCATCATAGGTATCATTATAATGTGGCAGGTTTAGTTCGGGACGACATCGGATTTCTCAATAATCCCAGATCCCATTCTACAGGAGAAGAATCTATACTGTTTATGGGTATCGGCGATGACAGCAACTGGACAGGTTTCGCAAGAGATAAGCAGGCAATAGTCTGGGGGCACGATTCCACCCGGATTGAAAAAGAAATAGAATTTGGTAATGACGACCGCGTTTGCGGCGACGTTGACCTGCGTCTCCGTAGAATTTGGATGGTCGATAATTCAACCTGGCAACTCTCTGATCCAGGCGATCCGACAAGTGAACGCATTCAAAGTTCTCAGCGGGTGGTCATACGTTTGGATAGTATAAATTTCCCCTATTCGGCAGGCGGGCAATACCAGATATTCATGTTGGTTGCCGATTCGGAGGAAGATTTATACGGAGGAACGGAAACAGGTATAGTAGTTCCTTACGATGATGCGGTTCACAATTGGAAGGAAGCCATTCCGAGTACTGTTGTTGACGGTAAATTCCAGTTTGAATATACTTTTGCTAATAAATATACGTACTTTACGCTTGGAGTTAAAGAACTGGGCGGAGGTTGCCCGACTTGCGGGTTCGATGGTACCAAAAAGGTAGAATTTACCAACAACAATGTATGGCCAAGAGGATCTACGAATAATACTTTTAATTTGGGCGATGATTTTTCGGTAAATATTGATATCGTAGCCAAAGGAGGAGCGAGGTTTTATGGCACCAACAGTTATCCGCGCACAGCTGCGAACAAGTCATTATCTTTCTACAGGCGCGGAGTTTCTTCCGATTTAATTACAACAACGATAAAACACCAATCTACCACATCTCCGGGTACTTCCATACCGGCAGCCGCTTCTTTTGAAATTTACAGGTTAGGAGCTGAAGGATCTTCCCGGAATGATGAAATAGAAGTAATCGGTATGTGTTCTGGAGTACCGGTATTTCCGAAACTGTCGTACGTTGCAGCCGAAAGCAGAAGTTCTTACAAGATTAACAAGAATAAGGCGACCGGACGTAGGGGGCAAAATCCCGCTTATACATCCAATAACGGACGGGTGTTTGTAAATTTCAGATTTCCGGTAGACTCTATTATTATTAACTACAAGTTGGTTGGCGCAAGTAGCGCTAACGCTACAGGGCGAATTGGTATTGGTCCCATCACATTCACTTGTCCGCCGGATTTACCGCCGGTCAATGAAGCAGGATTTTCGTTTCTCAAACGGGCGCCATCGAAAGTAAGTTTATGTAGTGATGTCGAATATGATTTCTGGATATACAATGCCAGCTGTCTTACGAAACAGGTTCAATTTTCAGATACATTACAGGCTGGCTTGGTTTGGAAAGAATTGCGTATCGCAGATGCAAACGTTGAGTACTACGCAAATGATTATGTAGGCAAACGTGAATTAAATATTGAAATATTGGATGTTCCCGGCGGAAACACGCTGTGGTTCCAGGGCGTAGCCGAATTCGAAGATACGGCGGTTGCAGATGATTACGAAAACAGGGCGGTGATTGAGTACACCTATTTGGTTGAAGATGTTGAAACGCCGGATGAACTTTACGCTTGGGATTTCTTCAATGGAAAGGGAGCGCCAAGCGTAACCGAAGCAACCGGCACTGTAACTGATAAACTTCCGGATATCAAAAAGACTTTCACTTGCAGCCGTAGTTATTATAATTTAGAAACAATATTAACTTATACGTTAACTATTGAAAATGTGGCGAATATCGACTTGCATGAAGTAGCTCTGACGATTGAATATCCGGAAGACTACAATTTCACGTTCCTCGATATCGACTTGACCAGCGTCGGCAGTTATGATAACTTAAACGAAGAACATGAAGGCAATTGGCATTATTATCCCGGTATTACTTTAGTAAGTAATACTCCTTACACCATCAAATTCAGGATAAAAGCGCCTACATTAGAAGCTGATTTGCCCTTAGTGATTGATCCGGATACAGAATTGCCTATAATAATTGACGGGAAACCGGTAATTGCTGACTTCCCTGTCGATTTTACCCTAACGTCGGAAGATGACGTCGATGATTGTATCCTGAGTGCATTCGCTAATGCATACGGCAGAATAGAAACGCCATATCGGGAAGGAAGAAGTGCAATTATTTCCAATACGAATGTGACTACTAATATAAAGTAGTGAGGTAGTTTTGGGAAAATGTTAAATTTTAGAAAAGAGGTAATCTCGAAAGAACATTTACAAGGCCTGTCATTGCGGGCTTGACCCGCAATCCCCTAAATACAAGTCTGTGTTTTCGGGAGACAGGATGATGTTCTTTCGAGATTGCCTCTTTTCTTTTTAGCTTATATACGCGAGTATTTGGGTGAATATTATATTATGAGGAGATATTACGATTTTAGCTGTTTAAATAACTATTTCGTTTTTTGATATATTCGTGTTTCCAACACAAAAATTGATTATTTAATAAAAAAAACATAAAATGTCAATTATATAAAAAAAATCAATTATATTTGTATCGTAATTGTATAGGATATATAGTTTAACTGAATTATTACTAACAACTTGGCTATAAATAATCCCTGTCGTATTTTATAAGGTTATTCATTATTTATATCAAACCGGCGTTAAAAAACTGTAATTATGGATACAAAGGAAATAGATTTAGAGAATTTTAAACAGCTGAAATATCCCCAGCCTATGGAGCATAAATCGAGCCTATTAATAAATTATTTATCACACCTAAATAAATCATTCTATACAAATGAACTAATCGGAAGGAAACTGAAGAATGCTTACGATTTTGTCAGCAGGGGTTATCCGGTTTCAGTGAACGGGTACAAAGATTATCAACGCGAACACTTATCGAAAGACCTTTCTATTCCTTTTGAGGTGGTCAGGCAGGATATACTTGATTTTCTCAATTATAACAAAGTCGGTTATAACCGTCCGAACAGGAAAAAGAAAAAAGTAAAAACGCTTGAGAAGTTATCCGGTATATCGGAAAGAAACCGAGAAATCATCCGTCAGTTTAACTACAAATTACTTAAAGATAGTAATTTGTCGGAATGTACAATTCGCACCTACAATGTCGGGATAAAAATGTATTTTGAACATTGCAACGACATTTCAAAAGAAAATTTCCGGAATTTCATCACTTCTTTGGAAGAAAGGAAAATGAAACCGCAGACAATTTGTGTCAGAATCAACTCTTTGAATAAATTGGCCGAAACGCTTGGGAAACCCGAACTCAAAATGAAAACCCCGCGTCTGAACCGGAAACTGAATGTGGATAATGTTTTTTCCGAAAAAGAATACAACCTGTTGTTAGATTATTTGAGAAACAAGAATTTGATTAGTTATTACCAGATAAGAATCATTGCATCTACAGGAGCGCGTATTTCCGAGTTTTTACAATTTGAATGGGAGCATCTCCCCTGGGGATTCGTTGATTTGAAAGGAAAAGGCAACCGGATAAGGCGATTCTTTTTCCCTAAAACTTTGGCAAATGAAATGACCGAGTTTGCGAATGAGAATAATCTTTCGGGATATATTTTCACAAACCGCTTCGGAAACAGGATGCAAAAGCGGGGGTTCGCCCAGTTACTCGCCTCATGGACTGAAAAATGCGAATTGGATAAAAGAAAATTCCATCCGCACGCTTTCCGGCATTTCTTCGCAAAAATGTATCTGAAAAAGAATACGGATGTAGTACAGTTGGCTGATTTATTGGGACACGAAAGCGTAGATACTACAAGAAGATACCTGACAAAATCTTTTGAGGAGCAACGAAGGGATTATAACCGGATAGTGAATTGGTGAGATAACAATTGATAATTGTCAATTGACAATTAAATTGTATTTTTGCAGCCGGAAACAATAAATTATCATGAAGGAAAGATTGAAAAGAGTTGCCGCCATCCACGACATATCGGGATTCGGCAAATGTTCGCTGACGGTTGCCTTACCGATTATTTCGGCAGCCGGAATAGAAGTTAGTGTTTTACCTACGGCTGTTTTATCTACCCATACGGGCGGATTCACCGGTTTCACTTATCGGGATTTGACGGAAGATATGCAAGCGATTGCCGACCATTGGAAATCTTTAAATATTTCTTTTGACGCCATATATACCGGTTTCTTGGGTTCTTTCGAGCAATTGGATTTGGTGACGAAGTTTTTTGAGACTTTCAAAACGAAAGACAGTCTGATTTTGGTCGATCCGGTAATGGCTGATAACGGCGAATTGTACAAGATTTTTTCTCCTGAATTTGCCTTGGGTATGCGTAAGATATGTGAAAAGGCAGATATCATTGTTCCCAATCTGACGGAAGCCGCTTTATTGATAGGAGAGACCTATAATCCCGGACCCTATTCCCAATCCTATATAGAAAATACATTGAAAAAGTTATCTGCATTGGGTCCCCAAAGAGTTGTTCTGACCGGCGTCTTTTTCGACGACGAAACCTTAGGCGCTGCAACTTACGATGCCCTTAGCGGCGCAATCGCCTATACGTTTGAAAAACGCATTCCCGGATATTATCATGGAACAGGCGATGTTTTCGGTTCGGCGCTCCTGTCGGCTGTCATGAATGATTTTCCTTTGGATGAGGCGGCAGCGATTGCCGTTCGTTTCACCGCGTCTGCCATCCTGAAGACAGCATTAGCCGGAACCGATATTCGTTTTGGCGTTAATTTCGAGCAGACGATTCCGGAATTGCTTAATGAATTAAAAATCAAAAAATAAGAATTTCAAGTTTTCACATAAAACCAAATATTTTTTTCTATGAGGATGGGCAGAATGCTTATTTTTACGAGTTTGTGTGTAATCTGAGAATATAATGTTAATTTTGCAGATAAAAGTTGAAGAGCTTATTGACTGCCGGAAGTTTTACAATTTAAACATATCACACAATGAAGAAACACATTTTATTAATTTTAATTGTCGTATTGGTATCGTCATGTATAAAAAATCCGTCAATTCAAATAGAATACGACAAGAATATCCCACAGTTACAATTTGCTGTAGAAGAGATTGAAAAGGCAGGAACTGCTGCCAATATGAAATTGACGACTTCCGATCCGGGTATAATTATCAATTTCCGGATGGACCATTCGCTGGATAGGGAAGAATACGCCATTAGCCGCGAAGGTCAAAAAATCATAATCAGAGGCGGTGATGCAAATGGCCTCATGTATGCAGGCTTTGAACTTGCCGAAGCAATTCAGGATGGAAAAAAACTAACAAAAATAGGAAATATATCAGGGAAACCTTATATGCCTTATCGCGGAATAAAGTTCAACTTTCCGTTGGATGCCCGCACGCCGAGCTATGACGATACAGGTGATGCGGCTCAGCATAACATACTCACGATGTGGGATTTCGATTTTTGGCAGAATTACTTGGATAATTTAGCCCGTTACCGTTATAATTTGCTTACATTGTGGAGTCTGCATCCTTACCCGTCGATGATCAGGGTTCCGGGGTTTGAAGATGTAGCTTTGGATGATGTTTGCGTATACACCAATCCCATAACCCATACAATCAACAAGGATTGGAATAATCACGACATACATGATCCGGCAAACCTTAGAGTGGTAAAGAAAATTACCATGGATGAGAAAATTGAATTTTGGAAAAAAGTCTTCCAATATGCCGAAGATAGAGGTATTGACATTCACATCTATCATTGGAATGTATATGTCATGGCAGCTGAGGGTAAATATGGAATAGAATGGAGTCAGGAAAGTCAAACTACCATAGACTACACGCGTGAAAGCGTGAAGCAGTTTTTGCTTACTTATCCGAATATTAAGGGAATCGGAGTTACCGCAGGGGAACATGTAAGAGCAAGTATAAAAGGATATTTTTCTACTGAAAACTGGATGTGGCACACATTTGGTCAAGCCATTAAAGAAGCGCAGGCAATCGACCCTACAATCAAACCCACTTTTATTTTCCGGCAACATACCAGTAATATGGACCTCATCTCCGAAGCATTCAAAGATTATGGAGAACCGGTTGATACAGAGTTTAAATATTCCCGTGCACGGATGTTCAGTACTGCTACGCCTCCGTGGTTCGATCGTATTTACCGCAAGCAGGTCGAGGATTATAATGTGAAAGTGTGGATGAATGTACGAAACGACGATATCTTGAATTTCCGTTGGGGCGATCCGGTCTATGCACAGGAATTTATCAAGAATATGCCCAAAGAACTGATGGCGGGATATTTTTGGGGACCCGACGGGTATATCTATGCCCGCGACTTCAACAGTAAGAATGCCGACAAGCTACCCAGATACGAGATTGACAAGCAATGGTATCTTTTCATGATTTACGGACGAGCCGGATACAACCCCGACCTTCCCGAATCATTTTACGTAAACCGTATCAAAAACCATTTTCCGGGAGTAGATGCCAAAAAACTCTACGATACATGGCGGTACACATCGGATGTCATTTCGTGGGTTGAAAAGATACATTTCAGGCAAAATGATGCGGAATTTCTCGCCGAAGGATGTATTGATATTACTCGTTTTCACAATATTAATTTTTTCGCGCGGGTAGATTGCTTGCCCGAACAGGGCGTTAGTTCAATAGGTGATTTTGTTATGAACGGCAAAACCGATGGCGAAATGACGCCTTTTGAGGTAGCCGACAAACTCGACAATGCATCACAACATCTGTTGCAAGGAGCATCCCGGATTAAATCCGGCGCAAACATGGAGTTGGAGCAGACTTTGGGCGACCTGACAGCGCTCGGTTACCTTGCAAAATACTATGCCTTAAAAATAAAGGCGGCCACCAACCTTTCTCTATTCAGGTTAAACGGTACGGAGGATAATAAGACCGTTGCCATTCAGGAATTAGAACAAGCCTTGGATGTATGGAAAGATTATGCGAAAATTGCTACTACTTATTATAAACCACAACTCATGGCTCGGACACAAATGCTGGATTGGGATGCAATCACCGCCTTTGTTGTCGAAGACATCGAGATGGCACGCGCCGCTAAAGAGGGTGAACCGGTTGCTACATCCGGTACAAATGTACTTTGGGACAGAGATATGAGGTCGCATTAGAAAACATTTTTTATGAGAATTATCAACCTAAAAATAAAAAAACATGAAGAAAGCAGCTATTTTTTTCGCTATGCTCATACCGTTGGTATGTAGCGCTCAAACGCCTTTATGGCAAGGAAAGGGACGTATTGTCATCAGTTGCGACGGCAACGAACACGACCATGACGATTGGTCGGCTACTGCGTTGTCTTTAGCTATATTAGCTTCGCAGAAGATGCAGGATAAACTCGCTGTGTATGTGTACAGTAACCATGTCTGGGGAAGCAATCAGGGCAGGCCGGTGACAAACGGTTTAAATTCCTACGAACACATGCGCCAGTCAGCGCTCGGAGGACAAAAATGGTTTGGATACGGTAAAACAAACTTTGTATGCGGCGTCGATAATCCGGAAGTTGCTTATAATACGGTATGTAAGGAAATAAATAAATCATCGGCTAAAGACCCTTTGTTTATCATCGAAGCCGGACCTATGCAGGTCGTTGGCGAAGCTATCAGCCGGGCGGATAAGTCGAAATTAAAATATGTCACGCTCATTTCTCATTCGGAATGGAACAATAACCATGCCGGTAAAGAAGAAGGTCGTTGGGACGATCACTCAGGAACAAAAACAAGGTGGACTTTCAACCAAATCAAAGAACAGTTTTGCAATCCCGAACAAGGTGGTCTCACTTGCATCAAGATATTGGATCAGAATGGTGGCCGCGATTATGAAGGTCTTCGTTGCGACCGCTCTCTTTTCGATTGGATGAAAACTTCAACATACAAAGATAAAGCGCCTCTTTACCAAAAAGGTAGTTGGGATTGGTTGTATTCCAGACTGCATACTTTTATTGATTGCCTTGGCGGCGAACTGTTCGATGCCTCAGATGCGGGAATGGTTGTTTATTTACTGACCGGAATCGAAAAGACGAATCCCGACACGGTTCGCCAATTAATGGAAAAAAACTAAGAATGCTTTATTAATAAATCATCCCATGAAAAAACATTTATTTATCGCATTTATCGTCCTGTTGACGGTATCGTGTACAAAGAATATTTCCGTTCAACTGGTATATGATAAGAACATTCCACAGTTACAATTTGCAGTAGAGGAAATTGAGAAAGCCGGAACTGACGCCGATATGATGTTCTCTACTTCCGATCCGGATTTGATTATCAATTTTAGTATGGACAATACACTCGGAAGAGAAGAATATGTTATCAACCGTTCAGGAAAAACGATTACGGTCAGAGGAGGAGACGCTAACGGACTTATGTATGCAGGCTTTGAGATCGCAGAGGCTATTCAGGATGGAAAAAAACTGGCAAAAATTGGGGAAATAACGGGGAAACCCTATATGCCCAACCGTGGAATAAAATTCAACTTCCCATTGGATGCCCGAACGCCAAGTTATGACGACAAGGGAGATGTGATGCAAAACAACATACTCACCATGTGGGATTTCGACTTCTGGAAAAACTATCTCGACAATATGGCTCGATACCGCTACAATCTACTAACACTTTGGAGTTTGCATCCTTATCCGTCCATGGTTAGAGTACCGGGATTTGAAGATGTGGCGCTCGACGATGTTTGTGTTTACACGAATCCCATTACTATAAATATCAACAAGGACTGGGATGGCGAGGACATACAAAATCCTGCAAACCTTAGAGTGATAAAGAAAATCACAATGGACGAGAAGATAGAATTTTGGAAAAAAGTCTTCCAATATGCCGAAGATAGAGGGATTGGCATCCATATCTTCCATTGGAATATCTATGTCATGAGTGCGGAGGGTAAATATGGGGTAACATGCGACCAGGAGAATCCAATCGCTGCCATTTATACAAGGGAAAGCGTAAAGCAGTTCCTGCTCACCTATCCGAATATAAAAGGGATTGGGGTTACAGCAGGTGAACATATGAAAAGAGATGTTACGGGTAAATATTCAAGAGAGAATTGGATTTGGCTTGCGTTTGGTCAAGCTATCAAAGAGGCCCGGGAAATAAATCCGAAGATTGACCCTGACTTTATTTTCAGGCAGCACGAAACCAACTTGGATATGATTACCGATGCTTTTAAAGATTACGGCAAACCAATCGACACCGAGTTCAAATATTCCCGAGCAAGAATGTTTAGTACGGCCACTCCCCCGTGGTTCAATCGTATTTACCGTCAGGCGGTGGAGGAAAAGGGCGTTAAAATATGGATGAACGTGCGTAACGACGACATCCTGACATTCCGCTGGGGTGACCCAATCTATGCACAGGAATATATCAAGTTTATGCCCAAAGAACTGATGGCGGGTTATTTTTGGGGACCTGACGGATATATATATGCTCAAGACTTCAATAGTAAGAATGCAGACGAATTACCTAAATATGAGATTGACAAGCAATGGTATTTATTCATGATTTACGGTCGCACCGGATATAACCCCGATCTACCCGAATCATTCTATGTTAACCGTATTAAAAACCGTTTCCCGAAAATAGATGCCCAAAAACTCTACAATACATGGCGATATACATCGGATGTTATTTCGTGGTTGGAAAAAATACATTTCAGGCAAAATGATTTTGAATTCTTTGCCGAAGGATGCTTCGACTACAGGCGATTCCACAACATTGACATGTTTGCACGGATACCATGCTTGCCTGAACAGGGCGTCAGTTCTATAGGCGATTTCGTTATGAACGGCAAGGTTGACGGTGAAATGACGCCGTTCGAAGTAGCTGACAAACTTGAAAACGCATCGCAAAATCTGTTACAAGGTGCAAGTCAGATTAAGCATGGTAACAACATGGAGTTGGAACAGACATTGGGCGATTTAACAGCGCTCGGTTATCTTGCAAAATATTACGCTTTGAAAATAAGGGCAGCAACTAATCTTTCTTTATTCAGATTGAATGGCACTGAAGAAAATAAGGCAAAAGCAATCAGCGAATTAGAGCAAGCGCTTGAAACATGGAAGAATTATGCAAAAACTGCTAATACCTATTACAAGGTGCAATTCTTTGCCAGAACACAAACTTTGGATTGGGATGCGCTTACTATCTCCGTTGCCGAAGATATAGAAATTGCGCGCGCCGCCAAACAGGGTGAGCCGGTTGCTACTTCCGGTACGAATGTACTGTGGACACGAGACATGAGGGGACACTAACTGACATTGAATGCCTATGGTTTATGTTGAAGTGAAAAAAAATCTTAATTAATCGGTTACTTAATTGTTTCATTAAAGGTGTTGTTTTTATATTTGTATTCCCCGTTGGGAAAGGTTAATAATATCTATTATACATTAAATCTAATCAATTATGAAAACACGCTTATTATCGATTTTCGTAATCGGAACACTATTAGCGGCAGGATTCTCCGGATGTAAGAAAGAGGTCAAATCACAGGCAATCATCGATGAAATATTTGCACAGGAGCTAACTCTCAAAGAGTTGGCAAGGGCCAAATCTTCTTCTCCGCGTAGTCTCAACCCCATGAATCCGAGTGGAGGTCCACGCATGAGTACGCCAACTACTAAAGCTATCATTTGGGGAGGTAGCCATGAGATAACCATGAGCCTGTTGAAAACCGACGTTATCGACCGCCGGTATGTCGACAGGGAGCGTTTCACAATGGACGACATCATGCGAGGCGCTTATTCGGAAGCCAACAAAGACTTGAACGACATGCCCATGGCAGGTACTACACGTCCCAGATTCTTTGTGCTTGATGAGCGTGGCGGACGGTATAATAATGCGATATGGTCGGAAGTTTATCCTTTTCCCTGCCAAAAATCAGTGGGTCAAATTATTGTAAGATCCCCCGAATTTGAGAATGCGCCCCAACCCAATATTGTGCAGCAAATGAAGAACGGCACGGCAACTGTGACTGTGGACAAAGGGAATAAAAAGCTCAA
>Ga0082212_10002084_pt1 | contig 29394 bp, 26 predicted proteins | sample TergutNt197P3_FD_71548 | JGI IMG/M metagenome (GOLD analysis project Ga0082212, IMG submission 71548) | Neocapritermes taracua P3 segment gut microbial communities from Petit-Saut dam, French Guiana - Nt197 P3 | ecosystem: Host-associated > Arthropoda: Insects > Digestive system > Gut ...
TGGGAAAAATAAATCCCATGTGATTAGTATATTGTTTTATAACATTAATAGTATTATTCAGAATAAACAAATCTAACTTGTCACCAAGAACAATATAATCGTGATTTTCTAAATATTCGTTTTCATTCAGGTAAGTAATGGCATTATGAGGATCTTGCGGAGTTACAATTATTCTATGATTGTTTTTATCTAAAAAGTCTATCGGAGAGGCCACTATCCATTTGTCAAAAAACAATTGACCTTGTTTATTTATATCAATATCAACACATCCAATTACGCGATTTACCAAATCCGGCATAATATCAAGGAGTTTTTCTGCATTGGGGCAACATCCAAATATTACCAAGTTGGAATTTTGTAGAAAATCATGCAACATTGTAATCATTACGTTTCTTTGAAACTCTGAATAATTTCACTTATGGGTTTTCTGCTCAAGCGGACAAATTATAGCCGTATTTTTTTAAACTGTAGGATGCAATACTGTTGAAGGCATTAACATCCTCTTGGGTCAAGATAATGTTAAATTTTCCAACTTCACTTGCTGACGGAGGTTCTAGTGTTTTTTGCTTCCATGTAATAAACTCTGCAGGTTCATGATCGTTTAAGTTTAGATAATAATTAAGCATATTACAGTCATAATCAACTCCAATAAAGCTGGCAGCTTTCTGAAGCGTCTCAACAGGTTGTTTTACAAGATCTTCGTATCGGATTTCAATTACCTGCATTGCCTCAATTTCATCCAACTGTTTAGAAATAAGTGATATGTTGGACTCCCATTCCAAAGCTATTTCAGTTATTGTTGAAGGTAATTTCGGGGCATAAATGGATTTTGAATCTAGGCTTGGTAGCTTAAGATATGAGCAAGCAACATCTCTGCCGTCACGAACGATATGTATAAAACGGCAATGCGGGAATATACTATGTATATCATTAATATGTTTTAAATAAAAATTATTTTTATCTCCCCATATATATATTGATTTATTTTTTATTGCTGCATAATGTTCATAAACAGATGAAATTATTTCTTGATAATTGCTGCACTCAGCGTTGATTATATATTCACGAAAGCTTTTCAAATCAAATGTCCATGTTTCAAATTTTCGACATGTGTTTAATTCATTAACAAATTCATTCACTATGTTATAATCCGTAAAGTCTGATTGCATATATTTATCTTTTAACCATATTGTAAACCCGCATTCAGGCGGTACGGTGATATGAGGATGTGCGTTAAGCATTAACCGTAACAGTGATGTTCCTGATCTTGGATTACCAATTATAAAAAACTGAGGTTTCATTAAAACCTGCGTTATCTCTCCTTTAGTTTAAGCATTCAAGTCGTATTATTTTTATTATGTTGTTTACATCATCTTCGTTTAAGCCATGATGCATCGGCAGGCAAATTACAGTATTCGCAAATTTATTCGCTATTGGCAATTTATCTGGATTTGCAGAATCTAAATCTTTATATGGGGTAAATGTACTGATTAGTGGATAAAAATACCGTCTTCCGTAAATGTTATGAGACTTTAATTTTTCATATAGCTTATCTCTGTTTATACCATATTCTTTTTCATTAATGAAAATAGGGAAGTAGGTAAAATTGGATCTAATATCAGGGGTTTCATCTAAAATGGTTATCCCGGGTATATCATTAATTTTCAGTCGGTATTTCAATGCTATCTGCCGTCTTTTTTCAATGGTGCTGTCAAGATATTTAAGATTTAGCAGACCCAAAGCAGCCCGAATTTCGTCCAGCTTTCCATTTATTCCTGGCATTAATACTTCAGCCTCACCTGCAAAACCGAAATTTTTTAGATAATCAATCAATTTTTTGACTTTCTCGTCATGACAAACTAAAGCGCCACCCTCAGCCGTATTATAGGTTTTAGTAGCATGAAAACTAAGTATTGATAAATCACCTTCTGTTAGTATACTTTTCCCGTTTTTTTCTACACCGAAGGCATGAGCAGCATCGTATATAACTTTTATACCATGTTCATCTGCTATTTTTTGAATTCCTTCAGTGTTACATGGGGTTCCGTACACATGAACCGGCATAATTGCCGTTGTTTTAGGTGTAATTGCCGCTTCTATTTTGTTATGATCAAGATTACCCGTTTTTTCTTCTACATCAACAAAAACAGGCTTAATGCCGTTCCACCATAAAGCATGAGTAGTTGCTACAAAACTATAAGGTGTAGTTATAACTTCTCCAGTGATATCAAGTGCCTGTAATGCTATCATTAATGGTAAAGTTCCATTAGTAAAAAGACTGATGAATGGAACTTTCAAATACTCGCAAAGCGCTTTTTCCAATTCTTTATGATAAAAACCGTTGTTGGTTAGCCATTTACGCTCCCAAATATCCTTTAGGTAGGGGACAAATTCTTCCAGTGGTGGAAGAAATGGTTGGGTTACGGTAACTGAATCTTTCATATCTATAATGAAATTGCCAATAACACAGTTTCCTCGCAGTGTATTGATCCATGTTTAAGATAAAATTTATAATTTAGGCCCAATGAATTTAAATGTTCTGAAATATTAACAGTGTCATCCAAACTGTGATAAATGCTAATTGCCAATTTAGGCCGGAATCGTTCTATGGTTTTTCTTGCGCCTTTTAAAGCGGATAGTTCCGAACCTTCAATGTCCATTTTTATAAAATCAACTTTTTTCAAATTATAGTCCTCGAAAAAAGTATCAATATTAATTGTAGTAACAACATCCGAATTTGTATCAGGTTCTGTAATAACCCTGCTTCCAGAGCCGCTGTCAAGAAAATGTAGTTCTCTATTATTAAATTCATCCAATGGATAAGGTATCAATGTAATTTTATCATTAAGATTGGCATTTAGTTCAATGTTTTTCTTGAAAATATCAATGTTCCTTGGGATAAATTCAAAACTGTATACATGGCCTTTCTCGTTTAAATCATTGGCAAAAAACAAAGCAGTATCACCATAGCAGGCACCACAATCAAGCACTATATCCTCTGCATTGATTTTTATTTTGATATTCTCGTCAATATATTCGTATTGCTTTACTTTTAAATGATTATATATTCCTTTTGTGTTGTAAAAAATTGAAATTGGAATATTTAAATCCAATAAATTATGTTTATATAAACGATCATTTTCAAATCCCGGATATGGTATTTTTATATAGTCCGAAGGAATTTTGTATTTTTCTAACGATTTAATTCCATTCCAGTATTCGGGGGTATTTAATGGTAGTTTGCATTTTTTGTATCCTAAAACCCTGTATGCAATTAATTCCACCAGTAATTCTTTAGACCTCTCATTTTCAAGAAGATTGTATAATTTCTCTATTCCGTTTAGGTATGGTAATAATGAATTAAAAGAACATCGATATTGGTCTGTTGTCAATTGAATTTCTTTGATATGCAAAATCTTTTTTACAAGTTTTTTTATTTTTGATAATATTTTTACCTTTTCTCTTTTTGCTCCGAATCTATAAAAATCGTAATTTTCATCATATTGGTTTACAATATTTTTTAGGATTTTGTCAATCAAGGAATTGTAAAAGTTTTTCATTTCCATAAAAGCCTGCTTTTATATTTATAAAACAATATTCTAACCAAGTAAAAGAAATGATATTGGATTATTATAATATTTATGTTTCAAGTATTATCCGCTATCCATGAAAGATAAGTGCCGTAATCTGTTTTGTAAGATAAAGCTATTTTTTTAAGATCATGCCCGGTAATCCACCCGTTTAAATAGGCTATTTCTTCGATGCAGGAAACATACATACCCTGTCGTTTTTGAATGGTGGCAATAAAATTTGACGCTTCAAGTAAACTGTCATAACTTCCCGTATCAAGCCACGCCATCCCTCTTCCCAGAATCTCTACAAAAAGATTCTTTCTTTTAAGATATACATTGTTTACAGCGGTAATTTCAATCTCCCCACGCTCTGATGGTTTTATGTTTTTTGCGATATTGATTACTTCATTGTCGTAAAAATACAGTCCAGGTATAGCATAATGGGATTTGGGGTTTTCTGGCTTTTCTTCTATAGAAAGAGCTGTTCCATCTTTGGCAAATTCCACAACTCCATAAGCAGCAGGATCTTTTACAAAATAGGCAAAAACAAGCCCGCCTCCCGTTTGAGAGATCTTTAAGGCGGAGTTTTTTAAAGTGGAACCAAAGCCCTGGCCGTAAAAGACATTGTCTCCCAATACCAAAGCACAATTATCGTTGCCAATAAATTCGTCGCCCAGAATAAAAGCGTCTGCAAGTCCCCTGGGACTTTCCTGAATGACATAATCAAAGCGCATTCCAAGCCATGCACCATCGGCAAATAATTCTTTAAACAAAGGGATATCTCTGGGAGTAGAAATAATAAGGATTTCTCTTATTCCCGCCAGCATTAAAACCGAAAGTGGATAATAAATCATAGGCTTGTCATAAAGAGGAAGTATCTGCTTGGATACCGCCTTTGTTAAGGGATAAAGTCTGGTACCGGATCCTCCGGCAAGAACAATACCTTTCATCTCTTACATCATTACTCAATTTCACAGTCGAAAATATTTGGTCTAACGACTCCAGGCCACTTTCCATGCCAGTCTGAAGCATTACGTTCTTCTTCTATCTCAAATGAATTTGCATGTTCATGGAAAAACCCGGATGAAGAAGTAGTTATAAACATATTACTTACATAAAAAGAACCATCGTTCATAAAATTTGCTGGAATGGAAAAAACAGTTTTATGTAGTCCTTTTTTCATGGCGAGTTCTTTAGAAGCTATTGCAAATACACATGAATTATTATTATCATATAAATGCATACTTACATGAATCTGTAAAGTATCTTCAAGGCACCAAAATTCTGTAATAATCCTAAAAGCCGTTTTTACTGTAAGTTTTTCACCGTCAAATTGGATATAAGCGCTTTTTACCTTAATTTCCTCTGTACCTGGCGCATTTTCAAAATCCCAGTAATTATTTACAATTCCTTTTTCTGTATTATAAATTGAATATTTATTTACTGCATCAAGTATATTTCCCTTGAATTCTATTTTGCCTTTCTGTAATATAATACCGTGGGAACACAGGCTCTTAACAGCCTGTAAATTATGACTTACAAACAATACCGTTTTGCCTTGCCCGGTACTCAAATCCTGCATTTTACCCAATGCCTTTTTCTGAAACTCTGCATCTCCCACAGCCAATACCTCATCGGCAATAAGTATGTCACAGTCCAGATGAGCGGCAACTGCAAAGGCCAGACGAACATACATACCGCTGGAATAACGCTTAACCGGGGTGTTAATATAGTGTTCAATTCCGCTAAAATCGATTATGCTGTCTAACAGTTCATCAATTCTTCGTTTTTTCATTCCAAGGACAGCGCCATTCAAATAGATATTTTCCCTGCCGGTTAATTCCCCATGGAAGCCGGTACCTACTTCCAGAAGACTTGCTATTTTCCCTTTTAATTTTACCGTACCTTCGGTAGGAGCGGTAATACGGGACAGTATCTTTAATAAAGTACTTTTACCGGCGCCGTTTTTTCCGATTATACCTATACGATCGCCCTGTTTTATGTCAAAACTTATGTCTTTTAGGGCCCAGAAATGATCTTTATCCCTGTCATATCTATCATCGCCGATTTTTGTGTGCGGATCTTCTTTGCCAAGTTTACGGGCAAAAAAACTTTGAATATCCTCCCAAAGTGTTCCATTGTTAATTACTCCAAGGTGGTACATTTTGGAGAGGTTTTCAATCCGGATTACTGTATCAGACATAGTTAACTCCGATAAAAAAAGCTTCTTTTCCATTAGCTGAAGTAAAAATGTCTATTCTTTGCGCACTGATTTTGTCACAGATAAAACGTCTTACCTGTATCTCCCGCATAATGTTTTTATTGATTTTTTCTTGTTCTGTTATGCGCATTGTTATATTACATCAATAAATGTTTGTTGATTCTGGTTAAACAGGATTAATCCTGTAAAAACCAGCAAAACGGTAAGTCCAATGCTTGCAAGTATCATAAGGCCATTTACGGAAGCAATTCCGAAGAACCATAACCTGAATAGTTCCATTGGCGCACAAACGGGGTTTATATAGGCAATCCAACTGAAATGTTTGGGAATTTCTGAAAGAGGGTACACTACCGGAGTTGCATACATGGCTAAACCAAATGCAAAAGATACCACATTCCTGAGATCGCGGTATTTAGTGGTCAGGGAAGAAACAATAATTCCCGCTCCAACGCCAATAGCTGCAAGCCAGACAACAAGAAAGGGGAAAAGAAGCATAAACCATGAAGGTTTTACGGGAACACCGGTAAACAGGTTATAGACAAGAATCACCAGTAACATGGCAAACTGGACGCCGATTTTTATACTGTTGCTAAGCACATAATTAATGGGAACCACCATGCGCGGAAAATATACCTTGCCAAAAATACCGGAATTATTAATAAACACACTGCAGGAATCATTAAAACAATTGGAAAAAAAGTTCCAGAGCATGGTTCCCGAATAGTAAAAAAGGGTGTAAGGGATGCCATCGGTGCCGATTTTGGCCAGCCGCCCGAAGATAAAGGTGTACATTACTGTAGAAACAAAAGGACTGAGAACAAACCATAAAGGGCCAAGGATCGTTTGTTTAAATTGGGTTACAAAGTCCCGTTGAACAAAAATTAAAATTAAATCCCGGTAACGCATTACTTCTCGAATTTGCAGATCCAGGAGTTTTCGCTTTGGTTTTATTACCAGCGACCAGTTTTCTTCTGTCAAGTTTTATCTCCGTTTTCGTTCACCCTGCCATGCACTCTGGCCGGGTTACCGTACACTACCGTGAATGGGGGAACATCCCGGGTTACCACACTGCCGGCGCCGACAAGCGCATACTCTCCGATGGTAATACCGCAAACAATCGTTGCATTTGCTCCGATAGAGGCGCCTTTCTTTACTATGGTTTTTTTATATTCATTTTTCCGTTCGACAAAAGCCCGCGGATTTATTACATTGGTAAAAACGCAGGAAGGACCGCAAAATACATCATCTTCTATAATTACATCATCGTATACAGAAACATTGTTCTGTATCTTTACCCCATTGCCGATAACGGCACGGGAACCTATATTTACATTCTGTCCCAATGTACAATTTTTGCCAATTTTTGCACCGTTTAAAATATGGCAAAAATGCCATATTTTTGTGCCTTCGCCGATCTCGGCTCCTTCATCTACATAACTGGATTCATGAACATAACAGGGAGTATTATTGTTCATTTTCGGTAAAATTCCTTAATGCTTTCACACACATAAACGGCTTCGTCTTTTGTCAATTCCGGAAACATGGGGAGTGCGAGCGCTGTTTTACATAACCGTTCTGCAACCGGAAAATCCCCCTTTTTATAACCCAGGTATTCAAAACATTTTTGTAAATGAAGCGGAACAGGGTAATAAACCGACGTACCGATTTCTTTTAATTTCAGGTGTTCTTCAAGCGCATCCCGCTTTTCTGCCTGAATGCAGAAAACATAATTTACTTCTTTGTTACCGTTTTTAACAACCGGCAGCTTTATACCGGTAATATCTTTCAGCATCTCCCGGTAGATGGCGGCATGTTCCGCTCTCTTGCCGATAGCGTTATCAATATGTGATAACTTAACCTTCAGTATGGCTGCCTGCAGTGTATCAAGCCGTGAATTGTACCCGATATAATCATGGTGGTATTTTTTTAAAGAACCATGCGTCCGGTAACTCGTTGCCTTTTTATACAATTCTTCATTGTTGGTAATAATCATACCGCCGTCACCGTATCCGCCGATAGTCTTGGTCGGGAAAAATGAAAATATGCCAAAATCTCCGATAAGTCCTGCATGTTTGTATTCGCCGCCATACATTGTCCGCATGCCAAAGGCTTCAGCCGCATCTTCAAGTACCGCAAGGTTGTTTTTTTTCGCAAGTTCCATACATGCTGCCATATCAGCAGTCTGCAGAAAAAGATGTACCGGCAATATTCCCTTGGTCTTGCCCGTTATCCGGTTTTCTGCATCCTTCATATCCATACAGAAGGTGTCTTCATTTATATCGCAGAATACCGGCTTTCCGTTCAGACGAGCAATGCAGGATGTTGAAGCAAAAAATGTAAAAACGGGAGTAATAATTTCTGCTCCGTTTTTAAATTCCAGTATATCGGAAGCGATTACAAGCGCATCACTGCCGTTTGCAACGCCAACGGCATATTTTGCACCGGTGTAATTACAAAATGCTTTTTCAAATTCCTGAACTTGTTTTCCAAGAATAAAAGCGCCGGATGCAATAACATCGGCAATGGCCCTGTCAAATTCCTCTTTGTACAGTTTGTATTCCCTTGTAGCGTCATAAAATGGTACTTTCATTTTGTAAAATATCCTTCCATTTCCGTTGTTGAAAAATCGCAGGGCAGATCAACGGCCTTTCCCGTTTTTTGTGATTTATATATCGCCAGTATCAGTTCCAAAGCTTTTCGGCCTTTTTCTCCCGAAACAAGCGGTTCGCAGTTTTGATCTATGGCCAGGATAAAATCCCTGAACAGGGCAGAATGTCCGAAACCATATACGGTGGGGGGATTTTTTTCTGCGGGATTTATTACTTTTTCTTCGGTATCGCCTATGGTTTCTGCATCGGCAAAGCGCCATGTTTCCATTTTGTTTACCGCGATACCGCCGATTACGGCCGAACCGGTTTCTCCAAAAATCGAAAGTGTTTCGTTAAGATTTTTGGGAAATACACAGGCGCTTCCTTCGACAATGCCGATGGCACCGCTTTTAAACTCAATGATGGCTGCCCCAAAGTCTTCTGCTTCAATGGGACGCATAAATTGACGGGTCTGGGCCTGTACACGTACTGCGTCTTCGCCCATTATCCACTGTAAGAGGTCAATGCCATGAGTGCACTGATTCATTAAAGTTCCCCCGTCTTGCGCCCATGTACCCCTCCAGGGAGCCTCGGCGTAATAGGAAGAGCCCCTGTTCCAGCGTACCTGAATCATACCGTGGAGGAGCCTGCCAAAACGACCGGCTTCGATTGCCGCACGCAGCCGCTGAACCGGCTCGTTAAAACGGTTCTGAAAACATACCGCCAGTTTTTTGCCGGTATTTTCGGAAGCAGTGATCATCATGCCGGCGTCTTTTGCCGAAAGTGCCATGGGCTTTTCACAAATTACGTGTACGCCGGCATTCAGGCAATCAATGGCGATTTCCGGATGCTTGCCGGATTCAGTCGCAATGGTAACAATGTCCGGTTTTTGTCCGGACAACATTTCCCGGTAATCGGTATAAATATCAATATTTGCATCAGAAAACTTTTTTTTGTATTCTTTTTCTTTTTCTTCAGCTCTGGGTTTTATGGGATCACACACAGCAATCAATTTTAATTTGTCAGCATTGTCGGCAAAGCCTTCAATATGTTTAAAACTGATTCTGCCGCATCCTATTAGTGCTATTGAATACATTTATAAAATCCTTGCAAAAATATTATCAAGCTATTCATGGAATGGGCTGCTATAATGTATACCTGAGTTTTCCGCTGAAATTGATGCCAACTATAACGCTGAAGGGCCGGTTATGCTCGTCTGCATTGTTCCGGTAATAGTTGCTTCTGTCACCGTCTTCCGTTCGTTTCCCCAAAGCCATGGGGGTAGAAACGGAAATGTTAATGTCACCCAATTTAATGCTTATCCCCGGTACCAGCCAGACAGATTTTCCTTCGTATGTATAGAGAGCCTGACTGAATATGCGCATACCGATAAACCCGGGCCGTATTACAAAACCCAGAGCTGCGTTAAGACCTTTAAATAAATCTACAGTAGATTCTTCCAGTACTTCTGTTCTTGGCCTCCACCAGACAGAATCGGATTCTCCGTTATAAAAAACTTCTCCCACAAGGGATATTGTTCCGTTAAAAAAATCCTGAAGAAACCCAAGATTGCCGGAAAAATGGGGATTGTCCCAGGTTTCATGCGAAACAGCAGCAAGTGCTTCGCTGTACAGTTCGGTATTTCCAATGGTAGTTTTTATCGAAAGAAAAAAACGCAAAGGCAATAATCTATGGTACATAAAGCCAACGTCAATGTCGGCTGCTTCCATGGCCAGGTTGTACTTTGCACCAAAAGCAAATTCTTCAATGGTGGGGGATGATTTTACATCCATATAACCCCATCTTGTCATGGCCAATAATTCAAGGCCTCCTATCCCTTTGGGTATTATTAATCTTCCTGTATAGGCATCTCCCCAGTTTTTTTCATCATTGGGATCATTGGGAACCAGGGCGGGAAGATTGGTAAACGGAAAGAAACGTGAAATACCCCAGTTGGTTTCATAGAGTCCTGCCTTTAGGAATGCCTGGCCCCAAAAATCGTGTTCAAAGTAAAACTCCTTTATGGAAAAAATTGATTTATCATCCGGCAGAGAAAAGTAAAAAGCGTTGTGTACCCTTAAGGATTCGGTAAGGGGAATGTCCATACTTAACAGGGCTTCCATCCTGCCGCCCAGGATAAAATCGTATTCCCGCTTTTCTTTATTCCAGGGAACCTCGGTCCAGCCGGGAGAAATACCGGCAACAAAACCATAAACCGCTTCCAGCAATACCTTGTCACGGAGGTTTATTGGTACAATGTCTTCTTCTTCCAGTATTTCTGTTGTTGAGTCATCAAAAAGTGAATCTATGTCCCAACTTCTTTCCCAATCGGTGTTGGAGAGTTCTTCTTCCTGGGCATAGACAATCAGGCAAAAGAAAGCACAGAGGAGACAAAATATAAGTTTTTTTCGCAGCAAAAGTTAGTCTATTTTTAGCGGCTAACCGATTCTAAATAAGTTTTAGAAAAAACCGAATCTGGTACCTTATTAAACGAAGGCTTTGCAATGGTTATCTGTGTTTTTTCGTTTTCAAAGCTTCCGTTAATATGAGCGCCTTTAAGGGCATCTATAAAGAGAATTTGCTTGGGTACATAACGGTTCCCAATACGCCAATAATCGGCAATTGCCGAGGTTCTTAAAAGCTGGCCGGAAAGGCTGTAATCTTCTGTTTTGCGTACCAGACCGTCGTCGCTTATCCATATCTTCATTTTAGGGTAGGTCATATCGTTGGTAATGGCCTCCAGGGATAGGACCCTGCAGTTAAAGCGGCCCAGCATGGCATCCTCACCATATCTAATCCGGTAATCCTGTGCCATTGTGGAACGGGTAAAGTCCGAATTCCGTGCATTGGTATTCTGAAATCTGTCCTGGCTTGATGTCGAATTAAAACGTTTACTGCTTGGATCATAAAACCATAGGGTCTTTCCCTGCTTTAAATATCCCTGGCCTTTGCTGATAACCGGTTCCATAATAATAATGACGTATGCTTCTTTTGAGTCCCTGCGGAAAACGCCGGCTACTGTTTTAGTCCGGCTCTGACCGGGTTTTTCCTGAATTATCGTATATTCTGCGGCAAAATCCGCATCCATATAGCTTGCAAGAGAATCTGCCTTGCGGAGCAATTCCTGATCGGTAATTGCCCAGAGAGAAGCTGTGGAAATAAGCATAAAAAGCAAATAAACGCCGCCCTTTTGCATAAGCTTGACTAATTTCAAATTGAACCTCCGTATAGCATTTCTGACAGAGGGCTGCGGGAATCCCGGTATATTTGACCCCCGATAGCCAAGGCAAGCATAAAGCCTGTTGCCACTATATTAACAACTATAGTGCCTGGCAGGTAACGGGCGGAAAGGCGTCCATTTTGCATAAATATCTCAAAGCCGGGAAACCAGCTGAAAGACATAGCCGAAAAAAACCGGTTAATGAACAAACCCAGAAGAAAACCGGCAGCTATGGAAAATAATGCCATTGTTGCCATTTCTGACAGTAAAACATACCTTAAATCCGCTTCATAAAAGCCAATAGCCCGCATGGTCCCCATTTCTTTGGTTCGTTCATGAAGTATTAACCTGCAGGTAACAGCTGCGCTGACCATAATAATAGCCAGCATCATGGCAAAAAGCACATAAGAAGCAAGGTCAATGGCGCTTATTAAGCGGTCTACCTCTGAAAGAAGCAACGGTAATGTGATTAAAAAGACACTCTTTCCGGTTTCAGAGTCATCGTTTACATCATGATAGCCGTCTCGGTCGAAAACAAGGGGAGCGGTATTTACTCTCTCTGCTAGATAAGTGTACATTTCTTTTCGTTTTTGTTCAATCATTTTGCGGTTTTTCAGAGAAAAACCTACAAATGAACAGTCGTCATCTGCAAGGCCAATAAGGCGGTTCAGAGTAATACGCTGTACATATACTTTGTAATACCCGAAGATGTCGGAATCATCCACAATACCGCCGACTACAAAAGCGCCGGTATTTTTTTGTCCTGTTGTAGTTGAAACTTCCAGGATTATATTGTCTCCCCGGTGTATCCCCAATTCTTCCGTTATTGGACGGGATAGCAGTATCGAATTATGTTCCAACAGGGCAGGCTGTTCTGTAAAGAAGAGCCGTTTAATAAAGCTTTCTTCAGCTTCCCAGTCAAGGCCAATGATATCCTTTAATGGCAGGGTATTACCGTTGAAGTAAATAGCGCCCCTCCTCATTCCGTGGATCGAAGTTCTTACCGAAACGGAAAGAGTTTCAAGTGAAACAGATTGAGCGGAAGCAAGTACCGCATCCAATTCGGTTTTGGTCATGCGGTTGTTTATTTTTAGCTCCGGTTCAAGACCCAGGGCAATAATATCTCCCGCATAGTGTGATTGGGCGGAAAGGTAAAGGTTTTCTTTCATGCCGTCTTTGAGTGAACTGATTACCGTAAGCACTCCAAATCCAAAACCCAGGGCAAGGAACAAAAAAAGATAGCGGCGTTTATAGCGCCAGAGGTATTTAATTGATATTTTCCATATAAAAGGAAGTTTCATCCCTGCCTTACCGCAACAATGGGATCGATATGTACTGCCGTTTCGACTGGATACAGAGAAGCTGCCGCTCCCAGGAAAAGGGCAATACAAAAGGAAACAGCCGCAGTAGGCGGTAAAAAACCTATTCGTAAAATGGAATTTCCCAAAAGCGAAGCAACCAGTTCATTGGAAATGGTGATGTTTGCAGAGTTGATAATCTTCAGGAAAAGCACCCCGCCTGTAATTCCTGCAATTCCGGAAAGAAAGGCAATAATACAATTTTCTCCCAAAATTAAAAAACGGATCTGTGAGTCAGAGGCGCCTATTGCTCTGAGTGTACCTATTTCTCTGGTCCGGCGGAAAACGGAAATAAGAAGTATATTAACTACGACAATTATTCCGGCAATGCTTACCAAAAAACCGCCGATGTTAAAAAAACTCTGTAACAGAAGCATCATTATTGCCGATGTTCCGGCAGCGGTTCTCCAGCCTGAAGCAAAGACATTGTACGGTTCCAGTTTTTTGTTCAGGTTTTTTATAAAGAAAGACGGGACTGCTCCGGGTTTTAGTCTGATAAGGATAAAATTCCAGTCCCCGCCGGCCAGTTCTGCACTATTGGCTTCTTCCTGTGAATCCAAAAAACCAATAAGGCTGTCCGGATCAAAACCTTCTTCAACATATTCTTCGATCCCGTCAGGATCGCTGTTTATATCCCAGATATCGGGATCCCACATTATAAGTTCATCATCATTAGCTGAAGCAGTGGCAACCTGGATTGCCTGGAGTACCCGTACCGTTTGCGGATCGGCTATTACCAGTTCGTTCATAAACTGACCAGGATTTTCGTAGTGATAAATTCCGGTAAGAGGTACTTCCCGTATCCTGAAACCGATTGCTCCTGCAGAACTAAGAAGCATGGGTGAACCGATTTGCGGACGAATACCCGTATCTTTTTCTACCCTGTCTGCGCGCTCGGCAGTGATCATTGCTCCGTATTCTCCGCTCCGGAGTGGGAAACCTTCTTCGACAATTATGCCGGGAAAGCAGTTAAAGTAACTGTCCGGTTCGACACCGCAGATTAACACTCCCTGGTTGCTATCATTTATTTCCGGCATTTGCAAAGCGGCGCGGCCAGAAACCTGGAAAGTATAATTTTCAATGCTGCTTTCGTTATCCAGAATTTCTATTATATGATCGAAGGCGGGCAGGGTAGGAATGGCAGCATAGTCGTCAATTTTCGGAGAATTGCCGCCGAAAAGATTCATGGTCATTTCTGCTTTTTTTTGAATTACGACATCGGCGGTAAGGCTTTCTATATACGTTTTTCGTAAACCCGCATTGGCCTGCCCCATAATACTGTTGCCGATAAAAAATAAAAACGTTATTACGGCAATCAGTAAAAAAATAACAAGGCTGTTTTTTCTGTTTCGGATGATGTTCCGGATTACAAGCTGTAAGGTCATTTTTTTTGTTCTTTTACCAGTTCTCCGTCGCGCAGGAATAGTATGTGATCGGCTATTTTCCAGATATCCGGATCGTGGGTAGAAAAGAGAAAAGTAGTACCTTCTTCCTGGTTTACTTTTTTCATTAATTCCAGAATCCGCTCTCCGTTGGCCGAGTCAAGGTTCGCTGTCGGCTCGTCTGCAATAACCAGCCGTGGTTTTGTAACCATGGCCCGTGCTATAGCCGCACGCTGCTGTTGTCCGCCTGAAAGCTCCGATGGCTTGTGGTTGCTCCTGTCGGCGAGTCCCACTTCTTCCAAAAAGTAATCGACACGTTCTTTTCTTTCGTTTTTTGAAAGACCTTTTTCTCCTATCAAAAGGGGAAGCTCCACATTTTCAAATACAGTTAATACCGGCAAAAGATTAAATGACTGGAAGACAAAGCCTATATATTCCCGTCTTAGCCGGGTAAGCTCACGTCTGTTGCAGTTTTCTGTTTTATTGCCGCCGACATAAAGACTGCCGGAACCGGGCCTGTCGATAAGCCCGATAATGTTCATCAATGTGGTTTTACCTGAGCCGGAAGGTCCGGCGACAGAAATAAAATCGCCTTCTGTCAGTTCTATGGAAATACCTTTTAACGCATCGACAAAAAGCTCGCCCATTGCATAGCTTTTAGTGATATTTTCCAGTACTACAATAGGTTTTTTATTGGTTTCCATATGGTTTAATAATAATGACCCAGTCCAATATAGATTTCCCGGTGTATTCCCGAAGGCAGCTTGCCGTTACGGACAGCTTCCCGCATATTCCAGCCTGCACTCAATCGTATATAAAAACTCCGCCAGGTAAGGGGAAAGGTGATTACTTCCAGCCCAACGCCGGGAATAATATCGTTTGGTTTAAAGTTATAACTGCTGCCATGGCTGCCGCTGTAACTATTAACCATTACAAGATCTACAAAAAGCGACCAGTACTGTTCAAAGTCAAAGTAACGGTATTTGCGGTTTCCTGTCCATTCTGAAGGGACAAAACGGATAAGGCGGAAGGGAAAGTCCAAATTTAAGGACAGGCGTTCTTTTGCATTAAGTTCTTCATCCTTGTATCCGCGTATTACATCCCCTGCTTTTTCGTAAAAGTCGTTAATCCATCTGGTATACATTAACCGTGCCGAAACCCCAAACAGTTTGGAGAACCGGATGTGCGCTTCGCCGTAAAAGCCGACGCTGTTTTCCCATTCTTTATGGGATAAATTATACTCATTGTCGTTAAAGATCGAGGCCTTTATTCCGTGTCTAAGATTTCCAATCCAGTCGATTCTGCCAAAACCAAGTTCCTGCTTTATTCCCGCACCTGGTCCGCGGCGGTATTCCCCTATGTCACCGTCCGGCTGGTATTTGACAATTCCATACACGCCGGGAGTGTACACGACATTACCGAATTTACCCACACGAAGCGGCGTGGGTATTTTCCAGTCAACGTACAGTTTGCTGAAGAGGTGCCAGTCATGGTATTCACCGGCATCGGGTTCAAAAAGCCGGGCTTTTTCTGTGTTTTCTTCATGAATAACAATTCCCTGCTCAAAACCGAAGACAAAAGTGGTAAACGAGGCAGGAAGTTCCATTGCGATTCCCAGAACATTTGTATCGTAAACCGGCTCGCCCGAAAGGTAATATTTTAATTCGTTAAAAGATGTAAATGTCCAGACAAAACCGAAAGCCTCGAAAGGAATTGCTATATCAAGCAAAAACCCAAGGTAATTCCTGTCTTTATCGTCGCTGCCCCACACCAGATCTAATTTTTGCGGGGCAAGGGTACCCAGGAAATTATACTCTCTTGCTTTTAGGCTTAAAGAAAAACCGTAGTTGGAATCGTACTTGGGTTCGGGAAGTATAACAAGGTTCTTGCTATCCGTTACCGATACTTCCAAATAAACCGGAACAGCGCCGTCTTCTTCCGTATTACCCAGGCTGTAGGTGATAGTACTTGCATTTTCTTCCAATGCACGCAGGTTTTGCAAATCCTGAGTTTTTTCTGTTATATACTCTTCCAGTGCCTGTATTCCGGTAAAACGTAAACCGGTATTAAATTCACCTACACGTTCCAGGGCCGATTCTTTTGTTTTTCCGGTAATATCGTAATGTATGTCGCGAATAACATAAATTGTTTCTTCGTTCTGCGCAAACAGGTAATGGCTACAGAGAATGAATATAATTTGTAATGCGGCTATTTTCTTCAACTATTACAACCCCGCGATCTGCCGGTACCACAAAATGGAGTTTGCCGGCTTTTTTCTTTTTGTCAGACAAAAGCGCTTCACGAAATATTTTGGCTGCATTTCTGTTTTTCTGCAAAAAATCGTTTGAAGTCTCAAAGCACCATGCATTAAGGATTTCAACGATTGCCTTTGCACGATCCGGCGGAGTTATTCCCAATTCCAGTCCCAGTTCGCAGGATTTGGCAATACCCCAGGCAACTGCTTCACCGTGGCTTATTGTACCTGGGCGGAGCGCACTTTCCAGTGCGTGGCCAAAACTGTGCCCAAGATTAAGCACCGCCCGGCCGTTTTCACATTTTTCATTGGGGTCGTTTTCTACAATACGGCCCTTTACCAAAACAGCCTTTTCTATAAATGGAAGAATCTCATTGGGTTGTAATGCAATTGTTTGCCGTTGGTGTACAATCGCTGTCAGCTGCAACAATTCATTAAAGAAGGCCGGTTCTTTATCGATAATAGCGGTTTTGATTAGTTCTGCAATGCCGCTTTTCCATTCCTTTTGAGGAAGTGTGGAAAGCAGCTCGGCGGCAATTACAATATTCCCGGCCGGAAAAAATGTCCCCGCCAGATTTTTAATACCATCAAGGTTTATTCCGGTTTTGCCGCCAATTGCGGCATCTACCATGCAAAGCAGGGTAGTGGGAACCAGGACAAGCTTTGCACCTCTCATATAGGTCGAAGCGGCAAAAGCTGTACAATCGCAGACAACTCCGCCGCCAAAACCTATAAAATGATCATCCCGGCAAAGACCTGTTTTTTTTGCAATGCAAAGTATTTTTTCTATCGAAAGCCAGTTTTTGATTTTTTCACCGGCAGGAAGCGGCAATACCTCAATACGAATTCCTTCCAAACTGCCAAAAATGTCCCGAGCCAGGGAAACTGTGTTTTCATCACAAACTACTAAGGCAGGGGTCGAAAGATCACATCCTAGCAGGCCGGAAAGTCCCGAATCGGATCTGGGGATAGTTTCACAGATATTAACGGAACTACTATATGAACCGAAATGGAAGTGAAATAAATTGGACACAACTATACTGTCCGAACCGCAAAAAGTTAAAAAACTGCTCGGCTATATGGGAACATCTCAGCCTGACATTCCAAGGCGGCCGCAACACACTCTCGGGCAGAAAAAAGGCTTCTTGCTAATAAAATACCACAAAAAATGAAAGGTTTCAATAACTGAACTCTGAATAGCTCCAATTAATTATAACCTAATTTTAATCGAAACTGTTTTATAATCACGGCTTTTTGAACAAGCTCAATCGGAAAGACCGGCAATCCCCATCTCAATAGCATTAAGTATCTTATCCCGAAGCAGAAGCCCGGGATATTTCAGGTTGTCCAGGTATGCTTCCCAGAATTTTCTATAATGACCGGCGTCTCTCCTGTCTAAAGGGAGCGCTTTTCCTTCCAGAAAAGATTCGCTGTCCTTGTCCCGGAGCAAGAGATCGCCTGCAAAAACCACGTTAATACTGGTAAGCATATTCTTTTGATTCTGGACAATAAGGATCAGTACCCCGCCATTATCCCTGGAATCTGCATCCTTTACAGGGAGATCGGAAGCGGGTGCTGTGAATGAATGTTCGGGCGATTCACTTCCAAAAGTGCTGAATTTCCGGTATACGGTATAACTCCATTCTTCAAGGGGAATCCTTATACGGGTAAGGAGTTCGCATTTTTTGAGGTTTTCCGGCATGGAACAAAACCGTAACGCCGGGATCCAACGACTGCCCCCGGAATTACGTATTTCCAGAACTGCATCCAGGGCACAGAGCGAAGCAATTGTATCGCCTCCTGAACATATATTACCTCCAATAGTTGCCATGTTTCGTACCAGCGGACCTGCAATACCCTGGAGGGTTAGAGAAAATGCATTTGGGACAATTTTTCCTAAAGCGATAATTTCCCCTAATAGGACCATTGCGCCGATTTCCAGGTACCGTTCTGTTCTGGTAATGTTGCGTAGTTCTTCGATTTTTTCCAATGAGAGTATTTCTTCAGGCAGTACCGGTTGTTCCCGATACACCCTGCATGCGCTGTCAGGGGCGCTGCCGCTTTGCATACATGCACCGGTACCGCCGTCTTCCTGCGGTGAATTACTATAATTTCCCTTTACTCGTGATCTGAAAGAACGTATAAGTTCAGTTCCCCCGGCTAGTGGGACTGCGTTGGGAAAACGGTTCCAAAGGGAAAATAATTCTGAAAGGTTTCCAGGTCTTAAAATCTGATTGTGAATCTGGTTATGAACGGCCATAGATTCTCCGTTTTCTGATTTTCCCTGCAGCCAGGATGCCCCGGTAAAGATTTTCCGGATCTGTACACCGGCATCGAATACCCCGGAATGCGGCAATAAAGTCTTCTTTGGCAGGCTGCAGGCTGCTTTGCAAAAGCAATTCTGCACTTAGGGTTTTTCCTGCATTACAATAGCCGCAGCTTTCCACACCTGTTTCTGCAAAACCAGCCGCAATATCCTGATATTCATCCTGCTGTGAAAATCCTTCCAGGGTGATTATTTCACTGCCCTGAAGCCGGAATGCGGGGATAAGGCATGAAAGGGAAATTGTTCCGTTAAAAATTACTGAACAAGCGCCGCAGTTACCTCGGAGGCAGCCTGATTTGGATGAAGTAATGTCAAAATGTTCCCGTAAAATACAAATAAGCCTCTGGTTTGCATCTGTATTGATTTCCATATCTTCGCCATTCAATATAAAGTGTATGGTCATGGCTCTACCTTTGCAGAAAGGTGCTGTACGGCCTTCCAGATATCGCCGGTATCGACAGGATAGTGGTTAAAATGGCAGTCCAGTGCCTGGGAAAGTGCCTGGGCATATGCCGCAGGTATCAAAGCAAAGGGGAGTTCTCCAATTCCACGGCTTTTTCCCTCTGACCAGAGAAAATCTACGTTAATCGGCGGATAATCATCTGTTTGTATCGAATATTCTTTGACACTTCTTTCGTCTATTCTGCCGTTTTGATATACAACTTTTTCCTGCATGGCCCAGGAAAGAGCTTCCAAAGTAGCTGTAGAAATACTTTTTTTGGCTATTTTTTCCGAAAGTATTGTTCCTCCGTCAATACAGAGCCAAATTCCTCGTATCCTGGGTATATAATCAACCGGATCAATTTCTGCTTCTACAACGGCACTTCCCCAACTAAGGCAACCCAGAGCATTTTTATCGATTTTTTCTTCAATACTCATGTCATTCCATGATGGAATTGTTGAAGGACGATAATAACGGTGGACGGTAATTGGCAGGGGATCCCGAAAACGCTGTTTTCTTATGGCAATACAGGCTTTTTCCACCAGTTCTGTAATGATGTTTATGCCCCGTGACAGACTGGCAGGACCGGATTCCGGGACGTTTTTTGGCATTTCTGCTTTTGTTGCAATACGTATTTTTTCCACGCCAAGAGTTTTTGCGGCCAGAGAATGCCATATCCGGATTTGATTGTCTCCCCAGGGAAGGGCTGTGCGAATTTCCAAAACCCCGTCTTTTTCCAGGGTGAGTTCAACTCCTTCTTCGTATGATTTTTGCCCTCTGTGATCGTATAAAAGTGAGTTTCCCTGATATGCCAGTGAAACACCAATTCCGCGCAAAGGTTCATAGGATTTATTTTCTGAGGAATAATGTTCACGCCGGTTTTTCCTGAGTAATTCATAAGCGGCCCATTTACGGCGGTAATCACTCATTGTTTCTGAACGGTCGATTAACTCTTCCAGAGGAGGGTTGTTTATTTCCACGCCTATTGCAAGTTTTTTTTCCTTGCTTAGAAATACTTTTTTTCTCCACTCAGCAGGGTCAATCCCAAGGGTATCCGCAATCAGGGACGCATGTCTTTCTGCGGCAAAAAAGCCCTGAACATGACCAAATCCTATTGTAGGTCCTGCCGGAGGTATGTGGCTTATCCGGCCATGCCCTTCCAGTTCGATACTCACATGGTTATAAGCGCCCAGCGCGCTTAAGGCAATGCGATCAAGAATTTCCCGGGCAAAAATGCCATAAGCTCCCACATTAACGCTTACGTGCAGTTTTGTTCCCAAAATGTGGCCCTGTTTATTCAGTGCACTTTGAAGGAATATTTCTGCTCCGGCGCTTTTGGGAGAAAAAAGGAAGTCTTCGTCCCGTTTGAGGATCAATTTAACCGGTTTGCCCCGAATCTTGGCTCCTACCGCTGCCTGACATGCCAGAAGGGAAGGGTACCAGATCTTGCTGTCCAGGTGAATTTCCAGCCGGGCAGGCTCTACATTTACAAAACTGGTTTTAATGTTAAGGCATTGGGCTACGGAATTATGCACATGGCCGGGCCACTGGGTAGCCGTATGTATGGTCATGGAATTTTTATTTCCCGGTACGGCTATGGCGCCCGGCGGATCACTAGGCCAGGGATCCTGAAGAGCGGAATAGTATCGGCCTTCTATTACCATGACAGCTTTTTCAAAGGCTTCTGCAATAGAGCCTGTACTGTAGCTTCGTTCGATAATGATTTTCGATTCTGTCTGCTGCTTTGATTTTTCCTGCTGTTCCGGGTTTTCTGTATCTGCCAGAATTGTACATTGTTCAGCCAGTTCCCGAAGTTTGGCCGGATCCGGTCCCACGAGCATAGCTACCGGCTGTCCGTACCAGGATAATTCTTTTTCGGGAAAAATGGGAATTTCAAAATACTCTTTTAATTGACCGTCTTGTTCATTGCTTTTACCAACACTGCAAAATTTTTGACCGGGTATATCTGCAACTGTTATAAGACTTACGTTAAAGGGTAGCTTTGGCGTTTGTATTTCCTTTAGAAGACCGGAAACCACCGGCGAACGGAGCAGTATTCCTGTTAGGGCATTTTTAATATTTATATCGTCCACAAAACGCGGTTTTTCCATTATGGTGATCAGTATAACTGAATACCGAGATGCTACAAACCCCAAATTTACCGCTGAGCCTGGTATAAAAAATACTTATAATATCTTAAGCAAAGGGGTAGGCTAATGCCCCGGAAAAACCGCGTGTTGAACCCGCCAGAACAGCTTCCCAGCACCTATCTGCAATTTTTTTACAGTTCACAATAAAAATTATATAGGTAGGTACTGGGCTTTTTTATACTAATATTCCTCTTACTCACTGATCTATTCTGGCGGAGAATTCCACATGGTTTTTCCGTGGCCTTAGCCTACCCCTTTCCAAAACATACTGCAAGAGATTGCATGCCAGGCTCAGAGATAACATAAGGCTTTGTGATGGATGAAAAACTCAATAAAATATTTATAATATGACTCACTGTTGTCATATTATGTGATTTATAGTTCGATGTAAAAGAAACGGCACAAAACTGCCAAAAACAAGGAGATAATTATGGCTGACATTATTGATTATAAAAAGGAATACAAGGATTTATATGTACCCAAAACCGAACCATCAATAATTAATGTTCCGAAGATTTTTTTTGCAGCTGTTGACGGAAAAGGCAATCCCAATGAAACTGACGGCGAATACAAAACCGCTTTGGAAGTTTTATATGGAATTCAATATACAATTAAAATGAGCAAAAAAGGAACATCTGTTCCGGATGGCTATTTTGATTATGTTGTACCTCCTCTGGAAGGCCTATGGTGGACAGCAGACAACAAATTTGACATGAAAAGCAAATCGAAATTTTCCTGGATTTCGATGATCAGGCTGCCTGAATATGTACATAAAGACGTATTCAAATGGGCTTGTGAAGAAGTCTTAAAAAAGAAAAAAATAGATACGGGAAAAGCGTATTTATTTAATTTCACGGAAGGATTATGTGTTCACTGTATGCACACAGGACCCTATGAAAATGAACCAATAACTCTGGGCCTTATTGATGAATTCATAAACAGGAATAATCTGATAAAAGATATTACCGACACAAGGCGACACCATGAAATATACTTATCAGACCCAAGAAAGACAGCGCCGGAAAAGATAAAGACAATATTAAGAATACCGGTTAAGAAAAAATGATATGGCAAATTGCTTTTTTTACCGCTTCGATAACTCTGTCTATTTGTGCATCCGTCATACCGGGCCAGATTGGAAGGGAAACGGTTTCTTTGTAACGCTGATATGAATGAGGAAAATCTTCCGGTTTTAAATTATACCGGTCACGGTAGTATGGCATAATATGAAGGGGAATAAAGTGTACCGAGGTTCCAATACCTTCTTTACGGAGGGATTCGATGAATGTATCGCGTTTTTCTGCATCACGCAGCCGCACGGTATACAGATGTCTGGCGCCGCCGGGCGCTGAGATGATCAATGCCGGCTGGTCAACAAAAGCTTTGTCGTAACGTTCGGCAATTTTTTGGCGCATGGAAAGGAGTTCCGTTGCCCTGCCAAGCTGAACTCTGCCCACGGCAGCCAGAAGGTCGGGCAGGTTGTATTTATAACCCGGCGCAACAACTTCGTAATACCAGGAAGCATTTGTATCGGTATAACGGTTCCATGCCGGCCGGTCTATGCCGTGGCTGCGCATAATAGACATGCGATTGGCTATTTCTTTCCGACCGGTAACAATCATGCCGCCTTCCCCTGTGGTGATCGTTTTGGTGGCATAAAACGAAAAAACCCCAACATCACTGCAGCATCCTGCCCATTGACTCTCCGAAGTACGGACGGGAAAAGCGTGGGCAGCGTCTTCAACAACAGCCAGCCCGTATTGAGCGGCTATGCTATTTATGGCAGTCATATCGCAGGGCAGGCCGCCTATGTGAACGGCAATTATTGCTTTGTGTTTGTTGCCGGCGGTTTTACTTAACTCCGTTATAGTCCTTTCTAAGGATTGGGGATCAATGTTGTACGAATCTTCCGCAATGTCGATAAAAACAGCTTCCGCTCCCAAATATCGTACAACTTCTGCGGTGGCAGTAAAGGTATATGAAGGAAGCAAAACAGCATCCCCAGTACCAATTCCCAGAGCTTCCAGCGCCAGGTGGAGACCTGAGGTACCTGAGTTAACCGCCAGGCAGAACAGGTTACTTTGTGTTGAATCGCCGTTTTCTCTGGATTCATTTTTGCTGAATGAACAGTCTTTAATAGAAAGAAAAGTGCGGAATTCTTCTTCAAAGGCCAATGCTTCTTTACCGGTAGTTAGCCAGCCGGATCGAAGTACGCGAAGCGCCGCTTCTTCTTCTTCCTTGCCGATAAAAGGACGGTGAAAAGGTATGGTTTCCATTTATTATAAAACCGGTTCTTTTATTTTTTGGCTTTGGAGCGCTGTTGGTTTTTTCATACTGGGTATTGCTTTCTGTAAAGACTCCGAGAGAAGTACGCTGTTACGGTATTTTTCTGGTTGGCCGGGGTCGTAGTGGACAATCGGGTAAAGCTGTTCTAAAAGCGCTTCCGGATACAAAGCCGGATGTGTATTACTTTGATGTACATTAAGAATACGGTTGAATTCGGTTGGGACCGGTTTTTCGTCGGCGGACCAGAGGTTTTCATCCAATCTTTCGCCGGGCCTTGTACCTGTGTACACAATTTTAATGTCCCTGTCAGGTTCAAAACCGTAGAACCGTATCATTTGCTTTGCTAAATCCCGGATATACAATGGCTCTCCCATGTCCAGAAGGTAGAGTCCTGCGTTTTCGCCGACTCCGCCGGCTTTCAGTACCAGGGAACAGGCTTCTGGTATGGTCATAAACCAGCGTCTCATATCGGGATGGGTTATTGTTACCGGACCGCCTTTTTCTATTTGTTTTTGGAAGAGGAGCATTATTGAGCCTCGGGAGCCAAGCACATTGCCGAAACGTACTACTATAAAGTTACTGTCCCGGCTGCCCTGGTTTGCTGCAGACAGAACAAGTTTTTCACAGAGATACTTGGATGCGCCGTAAACCGAAACAGGGTTTACCGCTTTGTCGGTGGTAATATGGACAAAACGCTTTACCCCTCCGACTTTTGATGCATCGATAAGGTTTTTTGTACCAAAGAGGTTGTTTTCTATGGCGGCGACAGGGTTTTCTTCCATCATTGGTACATGTTTGTATGCTGCAGTGTGGAAGATTACGTCGGCTTTGAGTTTTTTTAGAATATAGAACATATAATCACGGTCTTTAAGGTCTCCAATAACCGGAACAATGGTAGCTTTTTCACCAACGCCTTCTTCCTGAAGGAGGCGCAGTTCCCTGTCTATCAGGTAAATCGAGTTTTCGCCGTGACCAAAGAGATAGAGCCGCGAAGCGCCGCCCGAAAGAAGCTGGCGGCAAAGCTCACTTCCTATGGAACCGCCTGCTCCGGTAACAAGTACCCGCTTTCCCCGGAGATATGCCAGACTTTCCTTTAGGTTAATAACAGCCGGCGTCCTGCCCAACAGATCCTGGGGATCAATAGACCGGGTTTGTATAAAATGAGCGTCTCCTTCTATAATTTGGGAAATACCGGGAAGTATACGAATACGTCTGAACCCGGCCTTTTTGAGGATATTGTAGATATCGCTTAAATATTCTTTGGTGGCGCTGGGTATGGCGATAATTGCTTCATCGGCGCTTTTTAGCCGTAAAAGATCTGCAACATCCTGTATAGGGCCTAAAACGGGAATCCCGTCGATTTTTGTTCCGATTTTTACCGGGTCGTCATCCAAAAAGGCAACTACAGTACCGAGTATGGCCTTGGCTTTTATTTCCTCTGCCAAATTTCGGCCTGCATATCCGGCGCCGATTATATACAGCCTCGAACGCAAACCTATAATGGATGATTTTTTCATATCCCTCCCAAACCGCAGGTAAGCTTGTTCCAAAACTCTGTTAGTTTCGGAACAGCCTCAGGTTTCATCCTCAGTGCTTTTTTTTCGGCTTTTCAACCGCTTTTTCAATCAATTCATAACCGAGATCTATTGTAAATGAATCATCATAAAGGTCAAGTTTTATCTTGGCCCGCTTTTTTCTTTTATCGACCTTGACAATATTACCCTCAAGACCGGCGAGAGGACCATCGATCACAACAATACGTGAATTAATGTCAAAATACACCTGGGAAATTCCCGCCAGAGGGCCGGCTTTTTTAATAAAGTGGAGTACGGTTTCCAGATCCTTTCCGGCCAAAGGCTGGATATTTTGGTTTGACTTAAGAAAACGGAAGAAACCGTCGGTTCGGCGGAATTGCCAGTGATAATGCCGGAGGATTTCCACTCCACATTCCAAAAAAATATAGCCGGGAAAAACTGCTGGGGTTGATTGAACCATTACTCCTTTACGACGTATGGGGACAGTGCGTTTTGGAAAGTAAATTTCAATCGGACAATCGGAATTCAGCGCCCTGAACAGCCGTATATACTTTTCTTCACCCCTGGTTTTTACCTGAATAGCATAATAATTCATCAGTCAGTATTATAGATTAATTGCAAAAAAAAATAAATTAAGTAAGGCATTACTTAACTGAGCTATTTTCAAAACTAACAGAGTTTTGAAAATGGCTCAACTCTCTCTTTCTATTTGCCGATAGATATAATGGAGGAGTACATGAAAAAGCAAAGTTTTATATTAATTCTGAGTATTTTTTGTCTTATGTCACTTAATGCAGCTACAGTTTCCGTTTTGGTGGTCGAAACAGGGCTTTCTTCCGGAAACGGCTGTACTCCCTCCGCCATGGTCTGGGAAAGCGGCTTTATGGATACTTTGTTTGAAGCAGGCCACATAGTTTCCAATGCTCCATGCATGCAAATTATCAATGCGTTTGATTCAAATGCCGACAGATTTGCCTCTTCCGGTGTTTTGCCCAGGGAGGTTAATGGTGATTTTGATCAGGCCAGAATCGGCGGGGCCGATTTTTTTGTCCTGGTTATTCTTGATTATAAGGAAGGAGCTCTGGAACTTCCCAAAGAAGTATTTGTCCGGGTTTTTCACGTATCTACCGGTGAACTTCTCCATGAAACAAGAGTTGCTGCCAGACTCTGGGCCAACAGCGATGAAGAACTCCGTGATGTTAAACAACAGGCAGTTAAAGTAATTCCCCAGTTGGTAAAAAAAGGCTAAATACATGAAGAAGCAATTATTTGTTGTATCGGTACTGATTGCTCTTGTCGTTCTTCAGGGAGCGTCTGTCTGGGAAGGAGCAGCAGCAGTTTCGTCGGATTTTCCGGAATCGGGCCTTTACATAGCAACGAATTCGTTTCCGCGGAATACAGTGATAGATCTTACCAATCTGGAGACAGGTAAAACAGTAAGGGTAATTGTAACCGCCGGACTTGATACGCCAGGTCTCCTTGCTGTGGTTTCCAAAGAAGCTGCCGATGCCATAGGTCTTCGCAGCCGTGCTATCGGCAGGATTCGGTTGGTAGAACCGCAGGATCCGATTGCCTTTTCGCGCCAATCGGATGATTTTCGTTCCGGCGATCCCGATTATGATCCCTTTGCCGCAGTTACAGAAAAATACGGAGAAGAAGCTGTATCACCGGAAAGATCGGCTCCGGCAAACGGAACAGAAATTGTTAGTAAGCCGACAGAGCCGGATAAACCTGTACGTACCGAGCCGGAAAGTTACTGGAATGATTCTGTGACAGTAGTGCCGGTTCCGGGAGAACCTGGAGATAAACCGGCAATAAGTGAAGAACCATTTAACATAATGGAAGAAGAACCAACTGTGGCTGAAGCTACTTCTGATAAAATTGAAGAGGAACCAATAATAGCCGTAGTTCCTCCGGTTGAGATCGAAGAAGAACCGGCAATAGCTGAAATTCCTCCGGTTATAATTGAAGAACCTGTGATAGTCGAGACTCCTCCAGAAGAGGATTTTCCAGAAACCAGTGATGCTATTGCCATGGCTTCAAATACTCGTGATCCGATGGTAACGGATCTTCCCGAAGTTTCAGTTCCCGCTCCAGTGGTTATTGCGGAGCCGGAACCTGCATATACACCTCCGCCGAGTGAGCCTGCGTATACGACAGAACCTGTATATACGCCGCCTCCGGTTTCTTCGGATCCGGGAACTTCATCCGAGTATGCCTATACGCTGATCCCTGCGGATGAAAGGCCGCCTGATAGTATTCCCTCAGAACCGCCTCACAGTATTCCGGCAGCAGAAGAAACGCCCCATGTTTCTTATGTTCCACCCGATAATACAACGCCTCAAATCTTTAGTGTTCCCGCTGTTTCGGAACTGGAAAGCGGAAAATACTACCTTCAGCTTGGCGCCTATAGTCACACGCCAACTGTTGAACAGGAATTGGCAAAGATCGAACGCGGCTATCCGGTAACGGTTCAATGTATAATGGCTTCCGGCAAAAACGCATACCGTGTTCTTATCGGGCCTGTAAATCAGGGAGAAGCCGGAGCGCTGCTGAAAAAATTCCAGGCCAAGGGATATAAGGACGCTTTTGTACGGCGGGGATAAGCGCTTACCCCTTTGCTGGATTTATTCGGATAACTATCTTAATAGGCTCTTATGGATAATTTTACTATAGTTTTCCGTCTATGAAGTACCAGTATCCGTAGAGATAAATGTAACCGTCTTCGCTTTCGGTAAATCCGTTGTCGTTGCTTTTGTAGAATTTTATTATCATGGTTTTGTCTATGTTTTCATGGTACATAGTCATGGCGTATTCCCACCAATAGCCGCTGAACATATCAATTTGCTGCTGAGTCTGGTAAGCACAGTACTTGTAATATTGCATGGAAAGGGACGTAAAAGTCATGGTGAGAACCTCTGGAATTCCTTGCCGCAGGAGACCCAGCACCTGATATTCTTTACTGGATATTGAATCAAAGATGTCTCTCAGGTGCTGCGGCTCCGTAGGCAAATTCTACAGGCGTTCTCATCAGGGCTTTTACTGTCCCTTTGCTTTATTAATACAGGTATTTTATTTACCATACGCATCGGTATATGGGAAAATTGATGCGTTCAGTCTGATTTTTGGGTATATTGTATGTATAATAATAATAAATACTCACTATCAGGAGATTACCATGGGAAAGATCAAGGAACCATCCAATCTGTCGCCGCGGATCAAGTGGCTGAGGGATTTTTATTTTCAGGGTTTGGATCGGGAATGGAACAATCAATTCCGGCCTTTTACCACGGGAACCCGCTGGGATCGCAATTACAACGAAATTGCCTACTATGTGGTTCCTGAAACGTATTCTTTTTTTAAACCATTTATTCAAAGCAGCCGTCAGGGGGCAACGGTAATTCCCACGCCGCCGGATTTTTACAAAAAGACCATTGCAGAACGGCGTGCGTGGTTTATCAAAAAAGCCATAACGGAATTTGTACCGCAGGAAATACTGCCCGGAGATCTGCTCTGCGGTGCGGTGTTCAACATGCTGGCAAGTCACTGTCATACGGAAGAAGAAAGCAAGCGCAAGAACGCCGTGGTTGCAGGCAAAAAAGGTCTGACTCAGCGGAGTGTCGAGTTCCACGACAGGGGTTTCGGCAACTGCGGCCCTACAAGCGGCCATCTTATTCCCGGTTACGAGATTCCCATTAAATACGGTTTTAAGCATATTTACGAAGATATTAAAGCAAAATACGAAGCGCTTTCAGAAACGGAAAAGAACGGCGCAAAGGGCGGCCAGCTTCGGGCAATGATGGAAGCGGCAACCATGCCGCGTGATCTTGCGGCGAAGTACGCCGATGTTTGCGAACGGTTTGCCGCAGCGGAAAACGATCCAGCCCGTAAAGCGGAACTGAACCGCATGGCAGCCAATATGCGGCGTGTTCCCTGGGAACCAGCAGAAGATTTCTGGCAGGCGGTACAAACATTGTGGATTACCCACATGCTTGTTATGACTGACGAAAATTACCCGGGCCCCGGCGTTTCTTTTGGCAGGGTGGATCAGTACCTCTAT
>Ga0082212_10002085_pt1 | contig 29393 bp, 22 predicted proteins | sample TergutNt197P3_FD_71548 | JGI IMG/M metagenome (GOLD analysis project Ga0082212, IMG submission 71548) | Neocapritermes taracua P3 segment gut microbial communities from Petit-Saut dam, French Guiana - Nt197 P3 | ecosystem: Host-associated > Arthropoda: Insects > Digestive system > Gut ...
ATCACCGGACTCTCTCCGCCACGGGGAAAAACTCTCTACCCGCAGTATACGTCGCAAATCGGCAGAGTCAAATAAATAATTCAATTTTTTTACCAAGCCCGAACAACCGGCAGACGGAAACCCGTCGCGTGTGTTGATGCAATTCCCTCTTTTTCATTGTTTCAGAAACGTTTCAAGGGCGGCAACGACCTCTTCGGGAGCATCTTCGAGCAAAAGATGGTGGGCTTTCTCCAAACGATGGACCTCCGCTTCGGGAAAGAACTGCAAAAAACGCTTGAGATATTCTGGGGAAAAACACCAATCCAGCATTCCCCAAATCAGACAAACGGGATGTTCCCGAAACATCGGGAGCAACTCTTCGATCTTTTGTAGTGTCTCATAACTCGGATGGCGTGGTGAAAGCGGAATGTCCTGGACAAAGCGATAAATTGCCAACCGATGATTCCACGAATCGTAAGGAGCAAGCAGTGCCGAACGCACCTCCCGGGTAAGTCTTCGCCGGTTTGCCGATGCCATCAAAAGCGTTCCGAGCGAAAAAAGATTCAAGCCCTGTATGGCAAACCGACCGAAAAAAGGGACTCGGCAGAGGCGAATGCGCATGGGGCAGTCTGAACTCCGAAACGCCGCCGTGTTCATGAAGGCGAACCGCTCGAACCGGTGGGGTAGCCGCGTTGCCGCTCCCATTCCGATTGCCCCACCCCAGTCGTGGGCAATCAGAGTGATCCGCTTCAAGTCGAGGTGTTCAACCAGTTGTATCAAGTCAGTAATCCGCTGTTCCAAGGTGAAGGCGTACTCCGCTTCGTCCGGTTTGTCCGAGAGACCGCAGCCGATATGATCGACAGCAACACACCGAAAGCGGTCGCGGAATTGTGCAACCAATTTCCGCCAAAAAAAGGACCACGTCGGATTGCCATGTACCATTAACAATGTAGGCAGGTCGTCGGCTCCACGCGGTTCATCGACGTAATGAACACGCAACCCCTCGGGAAGAGTCAGGAAATGGGAATCGAAGGGATAGCCGGTGTATGTTGTCATGCAAAATCAGAGACTCAATCGTAGGATTGCCAGTGAGAATGTGAAGGATACAGACAATGATACGGTTGCGATTCTGTTGATCATTGTAATCAACGTACTGCAAAAAAACAAGAGGAGCGGGTGACTCACTCAGTCCGTTCACAAGTTTGTTAACAAGTTTCTCCAGTTAGGATGCCGACCTCCGGGCGGCATCGTGCGGTCCTCCGCACTGGTTGGTTTGAGAGGGTTTTCCGCGTCTGTCGGCTTTCGCCGACGCACTCGCCCGGCGGTCGAGTGCCTACCTTGAAAAAAACTTGTTAACGGACTGGTTACTCATTGACCTCATAGACTCCTTCTTCCAAGTTCTTCCTGTGCATCGTTTCGGCTTTGGTTCGTATCTTGGAGATTGCCGATTGCTGTTCCGCTCCCACTTCTTGCAGGGGAATGCTTTCAAGCACATCGATCGCTGCTTCGGGTCGGTTCTGCGCAAGCAAGGCTTGAACCAACATCAAGCGGACAAAAGATGCCTGCTCCTGATGCCGTTCCAAGTACCGCCGCATCGAAGGGATCGCCTCCGTCCAGTGTTTGCTGGCAAGCAACTGTTGAATCATTGTCCAGTGCAAGTCTTGCGGAAGCGTCCAGTCGGTAAATTCCCGCTCCTTTCGTTGAGCAATGATAAAGGCAGGTAGCGGCGTTTGATTCTGAAGTGCCCGCTCGATCTCATCGGACAAAAGTTTTTGCCGCTTTTGTTTTTCCTGTTGCCTTTCTTCCCGGCGTTGGACCACGTCTGCCTGTACCGTCTCGTTGTTAGCACGTTCTTGTGCACCCGACCAAATGGAAAAGATGTCATGGTATTCGCAATCGACAAATCTCAGCCACACCATACCGATTGCCAAGACCAGTCCGAGGATTGCTCCGACGATGTGTCCCAGTTCGCCAACCTGATTGTTTCCGAAAAAGAGCGACCACAGCACCTGCAACACAGCAAAAAAACCGACGACGAGGCTTATATCCGTTTCGGTAACTTTGACAGAGGCGTAACGAATAAACCAAAAGATCACGAGTCCATGAACCTTGCTTTCCGGTGCCCAAATAAAACTCATTGCTGCGAGTCCAAATATCACTCCCGATGCCCCCAAGGCAACGTTGGGTTCCAGCCGCAACATGAGTGCTTGCATAATGGCACCGCAGAAAACAGCGATTCCGAGGTAGATCGCGGACATTCGGAGCGCACCGACTCTTCCCTCGACAACAGGTCCGAAGACCCAGAGGAAAAGCATGTTGAAAACAAAGGGAAAAACGTCAGCATGGAGAAAATGGGCTGTCAACCATTGAAGAGGGCGCAGTCCGTCCCCCAGCACCAACATGTAAGGTTGGAGTTGGTCTTGAGTGAACAGTAGGAACACAACGGTATTGATCACGATCAACACTATCGTCATGCTCGGCAAACGATAAATCGGTGCGTCTGTACCGTAGGGAATGTAGAGGAACATATCAGACTCATTGTACCATGGGGAATCAGGAGATAGGAGATAGAAGGCTTTGCATCCTTTGTGAATTTTTTTTCCTTTGTGGTAGAATCGTACCACTCAGTCGCAAAAAGTTCGCTTCATGCAAATCATCGGTATCGGTACGGACATCATCGAGTGTGCTCGAATCGGTCGAATGCTCATCCAGCACGGCGAACGTTTTACGAGTCATGTGTACACCGAGTCGGAGTACCGTTATTGTTCGGGAAAGAAAATTGCCGAACAGCACTTTGCTGGTCGCTGGGCAGCGAAAGAAGCCGTATTGAAAGCCCTCGGTACCGGTTGGGCAACAGGGATCTCTTGGACGGACGCTGAAGTGATCATTATGCCCGGCGGTAAACCAACGATTCGACTCCATCGGGGTGCCGCGCGGAAGGCTACCGAATTGGGTATCACCGAAATGCTGATCAGCATTTCACACTGCAAAGCCTACGCGACGGCAACAGCGATTGCAGTGGGAGAATGAGACGGCATGGAGCAGGCATGCTGTCTGCCGCCGAAATTGCCATTGTCAATTCGGAAAACAATGCTTATACTTCCTCGACCGCCGCTTTCCCTACATCACTTAACGATGAGTGCCATCATTACTTTTATCATCTGCTCCTTGCTCTTGCAGAGCGAGGAAACACGCATACTTGACCCTCGACAGGTACCGTTTGTCCCCCCCCCCCCTGCGACACAGGTTCAGCCTTCTCCGATAGCCGAACCGCTCCCTGTTGCGGTGCCGCCGACCCCGACGAAACAGGCACGTTTTACCAACGGCATGTCCATGCCGCAAAGACATAACCATGTCGTGTTGTCTGCCCCCGAAAGGGGTGCGAAGTTGTTGTCTCTCTCTACGGAACGCCGTGATGCCGCCGGAAACATTGATCTAGACAGCGACGGCAATCCGACGACCGTTCCCCTTGCACAAGGGATGAACGTCTTCCGAGGGCAGGTACTGGGCAAATTCGATGACCGCGAACTTCATAGCATCTTGAAAATTAATCAGACACAGTTGGAAGTCGCCAAGTCCGAGCGGGATAAAGAAATTGAGCGAGAATATGCTGCCCACGGTGTACAGGTCGAATACGCGAACCTACTTGCAATGCTCGATGGAAACAAGCGGCATGCCGGCACCTTTACGCAAATGGAAATACGGCGCGGGGAATTGGCTCTCGCACAAGCCCATTCCTATTTGAAATTGCAAACGTACAACATCGACGAAATTGCATCGCGGAAAGTAACCGCCCAGGAAAGCGAAGTGGATCGCACCAAAGTCCAGATTGAACGTCAGCAGTTGGTGTCACAAATTGATGGCATAATCGTCAAAATCAATGCGGCAGAGGGGGAGTGGTGCCGGGAAGGGCAAGAAGTCTTGGAAATCATGCGACTCGATACCCTGTGGGTTCAGGTAATGGCAAGTGTGAAGGAGTACGAAATCAGTGACTTGTTCGGTAAACAGGCGGTCGTTCAATTAGCATTACCCAACGGCAGAACAGAGACCTTTCAGGGGGTGGTCTCCTTCTGCAATCCGAAAGTGGACGGTAGCGACAGGTTTGAAGTGCTTGTCGAGGTGCAGAATCGCCGCACCGGCAACTTCTGGTTACTCCAGCCCGGTCGGAGCGACGTGGAAGTGGTCATAGCACTATAAAGAGACGTAAGCGCAACGGTACGCCGCGTGGTTCCCGAACGGAATGCTTCCACCATACATTCGTCCCATGAGGACACTGTCCCGGCTCTCTGACCTATTTTTCGTAATCGACACAAGCGGAAATTTTCTGTTTTTCTTGGAAGATGAACCAATTTGCGTCGATTCTCCCCTATCAACGGATTGTCAGCGAAGCCGAATGATCGGTTTCACCCCCCCACGGATGGTCGGGAGCCCAGAAATGGCTTGTCCGACTTGATCGGTTTTCCGTCCGGTCTCGTGTGCTCCTTTTCTGCGAGGTTCCCCCTATTTGGCACCTGCCCCCCAAAAGATAAGGAAACAACCATGAGGACCTCTTTTCGCTTTTTTATTGTCGCGCTCTTATCGGCGGTTATCGGTATCACAGGATTGCCCACTGAGAACGTATGGGGAAAAACCAACGACAACTATCTCGCGGCATCCCGAATACACCACAAATATTCCGCATGGAATGCAGCACAAGAACATTTGATTTCCGGCACCACTACGAGCCAGTGTGTGAGTTCATGCGGATACTTCGGTCAAGCCTGTTCCTCTGGCTTCGGCACGCATGCCCGAAATGCTTGGGTCAACTACGTGGGACGCGATTCCCGATACCAGAGTTCCTACACTGCCACCGACTGGAAACTTACCGCCGACGGTGTTCAATGCGGAACGGATTTTGTCCGAACCCGAAAAGGACAAGCAGGTGCGGTCTTCGGTTACGAAGAGTCGACAGGTACTCTCTCAGGAGACTCCCTCAAAGGACAGGATTACTATGTCGGAATGTACAGTACATTCGTGTTTAGCAGCGGTGCAGACCTTCGTACAGTCTTCAGTTACGGTTGGCAAAATTTTGATTCGCAACGTCGTGGAACGGATCACGGTATTTACCGCATGGTATTCAAAGGGAACACGACGGAATTGAATGTCGATTTGGGTGCGCGCCGCCATTTCGGAAGATGGAGTTCCCGACCATCACTTGCAGTGGATTGGTATATGAGTCAACTCGGCGGTGGTCAAGAAACCGCGGTGGGCAACGACACACTCCGGTATGGAAAGATGGAACACTCGCAGTTATTCTTCCGCTTCGGGACGGACCTGCGATACAAGTGTGGTCCCTTGACGTTTGATAGCGGCTTGTTCTGCTCGTATGATATGCTGGGGGACATGCTTCGGTCAGACGTTTGGACGATGCGGGGGGGCAAGGAAAAACTTTCGGGGAGCCAGTTAGGACGCTCGGTGGTTTCTTACAACCTCGGCGGTTCGTGGATGGTGACTCACCGGTTCACGGTATTCGGCGGTTATCGCGGCGAATACATTCCAGAGAGCGCAGGGGGCAGTTACGTACACGTTGGTACCATCGGCAGTTCGGTACGTTGGTGAACAGAACAGTAGGCGCATGAAAAAGTGCTCGCACAACCGTTGATTCCGCTACGGGACTGACGGCACGAACAAGTACGATCTGGGTTCTACTGCCCCGGTGTCAAAATGATTGTTGTCAACGTGTCGAGCGGCGGAATACATTCCGAAAAACACCCAAATTGAAGTTGCGTGTTGTCATCAGTGCTGCGAATCGGCACATCTAAAATCGAACCGACAAAATTGGAGAGTCCGAACAGTTCTCCTGTCTCGTTTGCCAAGTACCGGTCATTGCCTTCGTAATCCTGAATCATCCGGCTACCGCTGAACACCCAGTACGTTGTCATCGGCTTTTTGGCATCCTCCGAACTGACGGACATGTCCCAAACCCAGTCTTGGGCAGGTGATTCGCAGAGCGTTCCCGAGGCATCCTTCCAACGTAGTGTCATGTTGATTCGATCTCCTGTTGCCGGTGTAAAGACGGGCGACACCTGCATGGGTTGCCCCTGTCTTGCATTCACCACGATCAGTGCCGCATGAATGAGATGCGGTTCCACACGTACTGCCAGTATCGATTCGTGTTCCTTCGTCCCTGTCCGGCAAGCCAGCAGTTCCAAAAAACCTTCACGGAGTACCACCCGGCTGTTCATCACCACGCTTTTTCTGTCCGGCGTGATCCAAATGCGATGCAGTGGGTTTAGTAGAATCAGCGCATCGGGTTCGTCCACCAGCGGGACAAAGTTTCGTTCCTCTTCAATGTATGCTAATTCTTTCGCCTCTTCTTCGGCAAAAATTTGTGCCCGCAGCGCTTCGAAGTCGTCGTCGACCACAGGCGGAAGGTCAAGAGGACTGATCGGTGGTTCGACGGACTTTTTTTCCACGGAAACTTGCGGCATCCCGGTAGCCCTTGAGGTTTCCGGTTTGTTTGCACATCCACTGGTCAGCGGCAATGCGAGTCCGAAGAGGCAGGAAAGGAGAATCCGGTGTTTGATGTTCATAGTTTTTGGGGAGTTCATAAGAGAGTCGCAGGAAAGCGATGAGATTTTACCTTGTTGTTCTTTTGCATCTCCCCCAATTTTCCTTGCAACACTCTTGACACATTTTACCACAAAACGATCCCTCATTGCGTTTCTATTCGGTTTTTCATTATTGTGACTTTTTGTTGCCGTTCTGCGTTGCAACTGGTTTTTGGGGCAAACCCACTCTGTATTCAATGATACCGTCGTTGCAAAAACTCAGGTTTTCGATACAATTTTCACTCGTGGCGTGCCATTGAGGGTATTCCGCCAGTCAACACCAACAGAAAATCGTCCATGCCGAAAATTGTACTGCTCGATCCCATTTCCGATGATGGAAAAAATATGCTCCGGAATGCTCCCGGTATCGAATTTGAGGATCGAATCGGACTCAAAGGGGAAGAACTTAAACAATGTTTAGCCGAATTTGACGGTGCCATTGTCCGTAGCGGGGTCAAAATCACCGCCGAATCTCTTTCGGGCAACACCCGGCTCAAAGCGATTGCCCGCGCAGGAGCCGGAGTGGACAACATCGACACTCAAGCCGCCACCCGACAGGGAATCGTCGTGATGAACACCCCCGGCGGGAATACCATCTCCACGGCAGAACAGACGTTTGCCCTGATTCTCGCTCTCTCCCGGAATACGGCACCGGCATACCAATCGCTGATTGAAGGACGCTGGGACCGTAAAAGTTTCACCGGACATCTTTTGGCGGGGAAAACGCTCGGCATCGTCGGCATGGGACGCATCGGTCAGGTCGTTGCCGGTTATGCAAAGGCATTCGACATGAAAGTCATTGCCCTTGATCCCTTCTTTACGGCGCAACGTGCCGAAGAACTGGGCATTATTCTCGTCAATCATCTGCACGAGATGTTGCCACAGATTGATTTTCTGACGGTTCACACGCCGCTCAATGACCAAACTCGAGGCATCTTCAGCAAAAAGGAACTCGCGCTTATCAAGAAGGGGGCAAAACTGATCAACTGTGCCCGGGGAGGAATTTACGACCGGGATGCACTCGTCGAAGGAATGGCAACCGGTAAACTCGGCGGTGTGGCACTCGATGTCTATGAAGAGGAACCCTGCACAGAGCACCCTCTCTTCGGCAAACCGAACGTCGTGTGTACGCCACACCTGGGGGCAAGTACCGAGGAAGCACAGACGAATGTTGCCCTCGAAGCGGTCGAATTGTTGCTCGACTATTTTTCGAATGGCACGATTCGGCAGGCAGTTAATTTTGGAACACTTGATGCGAAAACATTGGCTTCTCATCGGGGGCATTTGAACGTTGCCTATCGGCTGGGGATGGTCTCCGCACAGATGCAACTGGGCAATATCAAATCATGCAAACTCCGCTTCAAGGGAGAGGTTGCCAACAAAGATACCAAACTGATATCCAGTGCCTTTGCGGCGGGATTGACAACCGCCGCGATGAATGAGGAAATCAGCATCGTGAGTGCGGCTCCGTTGCTCAAGGAGCGAGGCATCGATTTGGTGGTGGAAAAATCTTCTGAGGTCGGCGAATTTTCTTCCTTGATTACGGCGGAGTTGGAAGGCGATCAGGGTGCGACCATACTTTCCGGCACACTCTTTGGCAGTTCGATGCCACGTCTGGTCATGATCGACAATTACCAGTTGGAAGGCTACTTGGACGGCAATTTGTTATTCATCGACCACCAGGACAAGCCGGGAGTGATTGGTGCGTTGGGTTTTGCACTCGGCAAGCGGAACATCAATATCAGCGATATGTCGATGGGACGTGCGAAGGGGGCGAAACCGGGAGGACAGTCGATTGCCGTACTAGCATTGGATGATAAGCCGGATACGCAGGTACTCCAAGAAATCGTTGAACTCCCGTTGGTGACGAAGGTCTATTCTGTCAAACTTCCTTCTGCTACAACGTTGCCCTGCTGGATGGCATAGCATTTCGGTGCCCGATAACGTCTCCAATATCATTTTTCACTTCGTGCTTGGCACAACCAAAAACAATGAGCAACAATACGGGCAAGATACGTTTCATGACTTTCGGAAAAAATGGAGGTAAAGTCCCCACAGGATAAGCACTATGCCGATGACTATAGTAATAACACGAAAAAGAACGTATTTGGTCGGTGGTATTGCGGAGACCTCCGTTGTTGCCAACCATTTCATTCTTTCCAAGTCTAAACCACCTTTACCCAACGATAACACGCCGTTATCCGACGCTTTATTTGGTTTTGGGCAGCTTCCCGTCACTGAAGACAGTACGCGTGGTTGCTTTACGCCCTCCAGTGGATGTGGTATGATGTCATCCGTCGTAACGCCTCCTGAAATATGTCTCGGAAAACACCGCACCGCCACCTCGTGATTCCACCCGGTATCCTTTGGACGTTTGTCCTTCTGACGAGTCTCTTTGCCGCTTGGGGGCTTGCGAACAACATGACCGACACCCTCCTCGCTGCTTTCAAGCGGATCATGAGCATGTCGGACTCCAAGACTGCGTGGATTCAGATCACATGTTATTTTCTCGGATATGGTTGCTTTGCGATTCCCGGGGCAATGTTCATGAAGAAGTACACGTATAAGTCCGGCGTACTTCTCGGACTCGGTATGTTCATCACCGGTGGACTACTCTTCTATCCGGCAATGCTCGTGAACGAGGCGTTTGGTCCCGATGCTTGTTTCCTTGTCTATTTGGCATCCATTATGGTGCTCTTTGCAGGACTTTCGATTCTGGAGACGGCGTGTAATCCGTTTATTTGCGCTCTCGGACCGGAAGAAACGGCAACGCGTCGGCTCAACTTCGCACAGTCCTTCAATCCGCTCGGTTCGATAGGGGGCGTTGTACTTGCGCAAGTGTTCATTCTCTCGAACCTGAAAACTGAGAGTGCCGAACAACGAGCGGCGATGACCGTCTCGGAACTCGCTTCGCTCCAACGTCAGGAACTCTTTGCCATCACGAACACTTACGCTATGGTGGCACTGATACTCATGGCAATCTGGGGAGCGATTTTCTTTACCCGAATGCCAGCGTTGTCTGAAACCGACAAGCGGGTCGATCTGATGAACACGTGGAAACGGCTCTGCAAAAATTACTATTACATGTGGGGGGTTGTTGCCCAATTCTTTTACGTCGGTGCCCAAATTGCCTGCTGGTCGTTCATGATTCGCTACACCATGGTCGCCCTCGCAATCAATCCCAACGAGATTTTCAAAACGATCCCGACCCAGCAACTTGCCGCGATTCCTTATACAGAGATCAATGAGGACAATCCGGCACCGCCGCTGATCGATTCGTTGCGCTGGAGCATTCCCCACGAATATGAATATGCGCGTTCATTCGTATCCCAAGGAGCAGAACTGTCCGAAGTGCAGGCGACGTTACTCCATTACAGTGCGGAGAAACTGGCTACGTTGTCGCCGTTGCGGACTGCCGATATGATCGACGTGCTACGGGGATCCATTGAACACGGCAGACTCACCGAACTGATTGTGCCGGTCGATATTGCGTTTGCGGCGGACAAGTTTTCGTTGGTACCGGTCGAAAAAATCGCAGAAATCCCTGTGGAAAAACAAGTTCAAATCATCGAAGTCTTGCGGAACGAAATTCATGCAGACAGTGTTGCCGTGATGCCTCTCGACCAGTTGGTCTATTTGGTTGATGTGCTGAAATATCTGGTATCCCCAGAGCGTTATGCGGCAGTAACGGCTGGGTTCGAATCCCTTCCGAACGTCGATCAATTATCCTCATTTGCCGCCAACAAAAACGTGATGCTACCCCTTGCGCAGTTGGTTGAGATCGTCGATGGCATCCGCAACGACATTTCTGCCGAGAACCTTTCCTTGCTGCCGGAAGACAAGCGAATCGAACTCTTTGATGCTGTGCGTCGGGCATTGCCGGATGAAGCCCTGTTGAAAATTCCGACGCGGCGTTTTGAAACGATGTTCACAGACCGCTTGCGTAACGTCGAACCGGTGATGATCGGTTTCTGCAACGTCGTCGAGGGTGTTGGACTTACAGCGATGCTTCCACGAACTTCGGAGCAGGCGGCGGCAGTCTATTATATTTTAGCACTGATCGGCTTCGTAGCCTCTCGGTTCATTTGTACCTGGTTGATGCAGTTCATTAAACCGCATGTTCTGCTCACATTGCTTGCGTTTGCAGCGACGGCGTGCTGTATCTGCACCGTGTATCTTCCGGGGGTTTACGGAGTCTATGCACTGGTCAGCATTTCTGCATGTATGTCGCTGATGTTCCCGACGATTTTCGGTCTCGGAACTCGGGGGCTCGGCGACGACGCGAAGATGGGGGGTGCCGGAATGGTCATGGCAATCTGTGGGGCTGCGCTGCTCACGCAAATGCAAGGATTCATTTCCGATGCGTTCGGTATCCGTATGGCGTTCTGGGTACCCGGCATTGCCTTTATAGTGATTGCCTACTATGCCGCCGTGGTCTGCCGCCATGATGATCGATTCGGTTCCTGAGAGCATTCCGGCTCTGTAACGGCTACGAAAAAGCCGTAGAAAGTTGCCGTGCCTTGTCCTGCACCCGGTTTGCACTCCCACCGCTCTTGCCGTGCAAACGGCGTGCGCTTTGAGCATGAATTGTCGATCCTTAGATTGACATGATTTCCGATACCGCCTATAATTCGGCTTTCCGTCTTGGGGCGTTTTGAGACTCGATTCCTTTTTTTATGTTGACCACTCGTTCTTTCCGCAACGAAGACCCGCCCCGGATTCTGGAACTATGGCGAAAAACCCAACACCGCCGGGATGGCTTTGCCTCGTTACTCTTTCCTTCGCCCAATCAAATCCAAGCCCAATTTTTGGGGCTCCCGATGCTGGATAGCCGGTCGATTATGCTTGCCTTTGAAGGGGACGTTCCCGTCGGGTACGTTCACACGATGTCCGCTCCTACCGATGATGGTCACTCCTTTGATCCGACGACCGGTCAGATTTGTTTTGCCTGTGTTGATCCGGGGTATCATGACGTGCCTGGCGCAGCGACGACGTTAATTCGCGCCGGTGAAGAATACCTGATAGGATTGGGAGCACAGACAATTTACGGCGGTTCCCCATCGCCGAGCGCGCCGTTTTACACTGGATTTTACAGTGGCGGTGAAGCCATCGGCATTCTTCATACAGACTCGGCAATCATGAACGCCTTTCACGAGGCAGACTATCATACTCATCAAAAGACCGGCTGGTTTCATTATGATCTCCGAAACTACTCTCCGAGCGTAACCTTGGAGACGATTGGTCATTATGCCGACTTGGCGGTGGAAACCCACGAAATTCCGGAAGCAAGAACATGGTGGGAAGGTTGTATTCAGACAAACGGCATCTGGTTTGACGCGATGGCGTATCAGATTCGAACGAACCGCCCTGTTGCCCGATTGAGGATGCGGATTGCCTTTCCTGACATGGAAAACGTTTTGACAATGTATGGCGGAACTTGGCTCGCCAGCCTCATAGAACTGCGGGTGCATCCTGATGTTGCCGATGATGGAACGCAACGGTACCTGCTCGATGAGGCTGTGCGCTATTTAGCCGCTCAAAAACAAGTTGCCCAGATAGAGGCTCATACCGCAGAGGGTTCGCCGCTCTTTGAACTGCTCCGCAAACAATCTTGGAAGGAACGAGGGAGCGGAACGGTGTTCGTCAAGCACATGGGACCAGCCGCAGAGCCTGCCGCGTAAGCAAGGTACTTCAAGCAGGGTCAATTTGATATTGCCCCAAACCAAGGATTTCAGTACCATCCTCTTGGAGATTGTCTCTATTGTCCGAACATGCCGCCTACTCAAGCAGCACAACAGCATCCAGTTCCTTACCACTTGGTTCCCTTCAATTTTGTGGACCTGGAAGAGAAAGCCACCGCGTACCTTGCTCATGTCAGTGCCGAAGCGGCGCAAGTTGTTGCTGCTGCAAGAGATGAGGTGGAGCGTCTTCGGCAAACAGCCGCCTCTGAGCAGCGAAAATCGATCACCGATATCGAACAAACACGATCCCAAGCGAAAGAGGAAACAGAAGCGATCCGTAAACAACTCGATGAACTCCGTAGGCGGCTCCAGACAGAAGAGGAAAATTTCAAAACCCGAAAAGATCAACTCGAAAGCGAAGCCATTCAACTGAAAGCCCTGTTGAAGCAAAACGAAGACGTTGCCCGAAAAAAAGGATACGACGAAGGCAAAAAGGTTGGTTACGACGAAGGACACGCCAAAGGGTATTCCGACGGTGAAATGAAGGCAATGATCGATTACACCGAAAAGGTTCAGCGCGAGGCAGAAATTCAATTAGGGGCGCAGTTGGAAACGTTGTTGCCGGCATTGAAAACGATGATTGACCACTTGGATATGGCAAAACAATCGTTTTTACAGCAGTGGGAGCAGAGTGCGGTGAAGGTTGCCGAAGCGATTGCGGCAAAGGCAATCGAACGGCATCTGCCGGAAATGGTCGATGTTCCGCTTCGGTTATTGCGCGAAGCACTCGAGCTGGGCACGGGGAGTACCTCGGTTCGGATTCGGTTGAATAAAGATGACTTCGCGGCGTTGCAGCCGCAGATCGACCTCTTGATTCAGGAGATGACCCGGTCGATTCCGACGGAAATCGTTTGCGATGTAGCGGTTTCTCCCGGAGGCTGTATCTTGGAAACACCACAGGGGACTATCGACAATCGCATTGAGACTCGGCTTGCACGCATTGAAGAGGAACTGTGCCTTCTTGAGGAAGAAAGCGTGGTTTTGTGAAGTGGCACTTTGTTCACCCGGTCTTGCACCGTGTTGTTTTCGGATATAGAATAACCCTATGTTCAAACGAATTCTCATTGCGAATCGTGGGGAAATTGCGTTGCGGGTCATCCGCGCTTGTCAGGAGATGGGCATCGAAACCGTCGCCGTTTTCAGCGAGGGGGATCGAGGAGCCGCCTACCTCGACCTTGCCGACGAGACGGTCTGTATTGGTCCCGCGAGATCGACCGATTCTTATCTCAAAACCAATCGGATTATCAGTGCCTGCGAAGTCAGCAACGCTGAAGCCGTACATCCCGGCTATGGTTTTCTTGCAGAAAACGCTCATTTCGCCGATGTGTGCCGAAGTTGCGGTTACGAATTCATTGGTCCGACATCCCAAGCGATGTCCCTCGTCGGCGATAAAAACTCCGCCCGAGAGATCGCTCGGCAAGCAGGCGTTCCGCGAGTACCGGGATCAGACGGACTCGTTGAATCCGGCGCGGAAGCACTGAAATTCGCAAAAACAGTGGGATTTCCCGTCTTGATAAAAGCATCGGCAGGGGGCGGTGGGCGCGGAATGAGAGTTGCCAAAGATGCCGAACAACTGAAAACGTCTATGCAGCAGGCAATGCAGGAAGCGCAAGCCGCCTTCGGAAATGGTGCCGTCTATCTCGAAAAATTCATTGATAGTCCCCGGCACGTCGAAGTGCAGATGATTGCCGATCAGCATGGGAACGTCTTTCATCTTTGGGAGCGCGATTGTTCGATGCAACGCCGCCACCAGAAATTGATCGAGGAAGCACCCGCCCCAAACTTGAAACAATCAACCCGAGAAGCGATATGCGGAGCCGCCGTGAAACTCGTCCAAGCATCGAACTACACCAATGCCGGTACGGTCGAGTTTCTTGTGGACAAAGACGAAAACTTCTATTTTATCGAAATGAATGCACGGATTCAGGTCGAGCATCCCGTAACGGAACTCTTGACCAGCATTGATTTGATCAAGTCGCAGATTCGTGTGGCGGCAGGAGAAGTGCTACCCTTTAAGCAGTCAGAAATCAAACCGAACGGCTGGGCAATGGAGTGCCGGATTAACGCAGAAGACCCCGACCACAATTTCCGTCCTTGTCCGGGCTTGATCGAGCATTGGGTTGTGCCCGGCGGTTTTGGTGTCCGGTTCGACTCGCATGTCCACGCGGGTTACACAGTGAGCCCGACCTACGATTCGATGGTCGGCAAACTGCTGGTGCATCAACCGACCCGGCAAGAAGCGATTGCCTGCATGCTCCGTTGCCTGAACGAGTTTAAGGTGGAGGGTATCAAGACATCCATCCCATTGCAACGAAAAATTTTGAAGCATCCTGACTTCCAGTCGGGAAAGATAGACACGGGATTCATCGAACGGAATTTTGCCAAAGGTTAACAATATCCTAGACCAGCCTTGGCGGATAGCATCTTTTCTTCTTTGTCTTTCATTCCCACGGATCGAGTTCCTCAACCTCGTTGCGATTCCTTCCCTCTGATACTATGCGCTCTGTGAAACCCATGGATACAAACCAACGTAAGGCACTCCTGAAAACGCTCAACCTCACCTACGACGAGGACCTCCCCATCGTTCAGCGGCGAGAGGAGATCGCTGATCTCATTCGGCACCATCAAGTCGTTGTCGTTTGCGGCGAAACAGGCTCAGGGAAGTCCACGCAGATACCGAAAATCTGCCTCGAAATCGGTCGCGGTCTTACCGGCACCATCGGACACACCCAACCCCGTCGCATTGCTGCCCGGTCTATTGCCGCCAGGATTGCCGAAGAACTAGACACTCCGCTCGGTCAGGCAGTGGGGTACAAAGTGCGATTCGATGACAAAGTTACCGCCGACACCATCGTTAAATTGATGACCGATGGTATTCTGTTAGCAGAATCGCAAACCGATAAAAACTTTCGACAATACGATACGCTCATCATTGATGAAGCACACGAGCGGTCGCTCAACGTCGATTTTCTGCTCGGTATGATGAAACGACTTTTGCCAAGCCGACCGGAACTCAAATTGATCATCACCTCGGCAACGATTGATGCCAAACGTTTCGCAGAACATTTTTCGGATCGGCGAATCAATCATGGCAAGTCGGTGCCTGCCATCGAGGTTTCCGGGCGAACCTATCCCGTGGACATCCGCTATCGGAGTGCGGAGAGCAACAGAGAGCAGGCGACGGTGCCGACGGACGATGACGCAGAGTCTGCGGCAATATTGGCATCGGTGCAAGAATTATTGCAACACGGCAACGGCGACATCCTCGTTTTCCTGCCGACCGAGAGGGACATTTTAGAGACGGCAAGCGATCTGCGACACGCACTACGAAACAAGAACATCGACATCCTCCCACTGTACGCTCGGTTGCCGGCACACCAGCAACAAAAAATATTTGGGCGGTCGCCGCATCGCCGGATTATTTTGGCAACCAACGTTGCCGAGTCGTCGCTTACCGTACCGGGTATTCGCTACGTGATTGACACGGGCACAGCGCGCATCAGTCGGTACTCTGCTCGTTCCCGAACGCAACGGCTTCCGATAGAAGCGGTGTCTCAAGCATCGGCGGATCAGCGGTCGGGACGTTGCGGTCGTATCGGTCCCGGAGTTTGCATTCGCCTTTTTTCCGAGAACGATTACAATCATCGGGAGCGTTACACAACGCCAGAAATTCAGCGGACGAACCTCGCGTCGGTCATTTTGCAGACGAAGGCGTTGAAGTTGGGGGAGATTGAGTCCTTTCCGTTTCTTGATCCGCCGAAAAGTGCGGCGATTTCCGATGGTTATAAAACGCTCTTTGAAATCGGAGCAATGGATGACCGCCGAAATTTAACCACCATCGGTTGGAAGTTAGCCCGATTGCCTGTTGACCCACGCATCGGTCGGATGATCCTTGCCGCTCACGAAAACGGCGTGCTCCCAGAAATGTTGATCGTTGCATCAGTGTTGGAAATCCAAGACCCCAGAGAACGTCCGCAGGAATTTCAAGGCAAGGCAGATGCCGCTCATGAACCCTTCTTTGACAATCGGAGCGACTTCATCGGCTTCATCAAACTATGGGATTTTTATCAAAACTTGAAGAAAAAAACGAGCGGTAGTGGGTTGCGAAAGGCGTGTCAACAGCATTTTCTGTCGTTCAACCGAATGCGCGAGTGGGAAGACATTCACGCAGAGTTAGAACGAATTGTGCGCGAGGCAGGAATGAAATAGAGAAGCGACGACGGTGTCCTCCTTTTGCCGCCACACAAAACAAAATGACTGTCTCAAGAGGGCACAGTGTGCGCCCCACTCTTGCTGTTCACGTCGCAAAAGGATCTTCAAGCGGTAGTGCCTCGGCGGAAGGCTCGGTGCTACCCGCCACACTAATTTTGCACACAATGTTACTCGTACCTTCAATTCTAATGACGCTTATCGGCTCCCCTATGTCTATCGGTTCGGCATCGCTGACGGCACTGTATCGACTGCCTTCGATCTCGATAAGCCCGCCGAGCAACATTTTACTTTTTGCCAATCCTTGTTTGCCGATGAGTTGTTTGAGCATGGACAATGCGTCGTTCGGAGCCAGGGCTGGGTCTGTTTCGGGAGTCAATAAGATTTGCCGACCGATCCACGTTTTAGGCCACAAACGTAGTGCATACCAAATAAAAACTGGCACGAACAGGCAGACGGAAAACGTGTACAGACTGCCGAAGATAACGCCCCCCTGAAACGCAAAAACAATGCTCGTGATGAGGAGTCCGACCGCCAAGACTCCGAAGACACCACCGGAGGGAATGAACACCTCCAACACGGCAACAACGAACGCTAAACAGAGAAAAAGGAATGTCCAGAGAATCGGATACATGATTTTACATTGTATTTTACTAGGGACACGATGGGGAGAGGGGGTTCGCCGTTCGCCGGACGCTACACGGGCTGTCCGCTACATAACCTTCCCTTGCGGCAATGTGCCGGTCTGCTAGAATTGCCGGAATATGCGGCACATTCAACTTTACGACACGACACTCCGAGACGGTTCCCAAGCGGAGGGAGTTACATTTTCCCTTCAGGACAAACTTCAACTGGCGAAGAAACTCGACTCGCTCGGTTTCGACTTCATCGAAGGGGGCTTTCCCAGTTCCAATGAAAAAGATGCTGAGTTTTTCAGAGAAATCGCAAAAAAACCGCTCTCCGCAACGGCAGTCTGCGCCTTCGGGATGACACGCCGCAAAGGAATCAAACCGGAAGAGGATGCCGGACTCCGCTCGCTCCTCGATTCCCAGGCTCCGATCATCACCATCGTCGGCAAATCGTCGGCATTTCAAGTCGTCGAAGTCCTCAACGCCCCATTGGAGGAAAACCTCCGCATGGTTGCCGAAACCGTTGAGTTTTTCCGCAAACGTAACCTCCGGGTCTTCTTTGATGCCGAACATTTTTTCGATGGCTGGAAGGACAATCCCCAGTATTCGCTCTCTGTCCTGAAAACAGCAGTCGCGTTGGGTGCCGAAACTGTCATTCTCTGCGACACCAACGGCGGTTCTATGCCGGAATTGATTCGCGAAGGAGTGAAAAGCATCGTCGATGCACTCGACGTACCCGTCGGGATCCACGCTCACAACGATTGCGGTGTAGCGGTTGCCAACTCGCTCGCTGCCGTCGATGCCGGTGCGGCGCAGGTTCAAGGAACGATCAATGGAATCGGCGAACGTTGCGGCAATGCCAACTTGATCACCATTGCCGCCAATCTCGCGCTCAAAAAACAGGGGGCGTACAGCGTTCTCCAACCAGATTCGCTGTTGTACCTGACGGAACTTTCCCGATTCGTGTATGAGACGATCAATTTTCAGATACCGCTCCATGATCCCTTCGTCGGCAGGAGCGCATTCGCGCACAAAGGAGGAATGCATGTCAGCGGTGTTGCCCGAAACTCGGCGGCGTATGAACACATTGTCCCAGAAACCGTCGGCAACTCCCGCCGAGTGCTGATTAGCGAACTTTCCGGTCGATCAAACATCGCGGCAAAAACGAAAGACTTAAATCTCGATGCCGAAACGCAAAAGAAGATTCTCGACGAAGTGGTCGAAAAAGAAAGTCAGGGATACCAATACGAAGTCGCTGAAGGTTCGTTCGACCTGATCGTCCGAAAATGCACCGGAACATTCAGGGAACATTTCAAGCGGCTGTACTATCACGTTACGGCTGATGCAAACGAACATGGGGTTCTTGTTACGGTGGCAACGGTCAAGTTGCGGATCGACAACAAGACATATCTTGAAGCCGCCGAAGGGGATGGTCCGGTATCCGCACTGAACGCTGCATTGCTCAAGGTGTTGCGTCCGATTTATCCCTCGCTGGACGAGATGCGATTGATCGACTTCAAGGTTCGTATCATCAATTCTGAAGCGGCAACAGACGCGGCGGTCAGAGTGGTGATTGAGAGCGAAGACGAGACCGGCAACGTCTGGGGAACGATTGGTGCCGACGAAAACATCATCGAAGCCAGTTGGCTTGCCCTCGTGGATAGTATTGAGTATAAATTGAACTGGGGGTAACACTCTTGGTCGGTACATACTCTTACGGCTTACCGAAATTCTCAACATGACTTTTTCCCAATTACTGAACGAATCGATCCGCAGCAAAGGCAATCCCGTGTTGGTAGGGCTTGATCCCCGATGGGATTCGTTGCCGACGGAGTGCCGACGCCATACCGAGGGGCTTACGCTCTCCGCACAGGTCGTCGCGGAAGCCTTTGAACGCTTTTGCTCGGAAATCATCGACATTGTGGCACCTTGGGTTCCCGCCGTCAAACCGCAGTCGGCATTCTTCGAGCAGTACGGTCCCGAAGGGATGATTGCCCTGCGGAATGTCATTCGATACGCCAAACAAAAGGGATTACTCGTCATCTTCGATGGCAAGCGAAACGACATCGGTTCGACTGCCGAAGCATATGCTGCCGGTCTCTTGGGAACAGAATCCGCTTGGGGTGCTGATGCACTCACCGTTTCCCCTTACCTCGGCGATGATTCCATCGACCCGTTCGTCAAGACCGCCGTCGCGCGAGGTGCCGGAGTGTATGTGCTCGTCAAAACATCCAATCCCGGAGGAAAAATGTTGCAGGATTTAGTCATCGACGGAAAACCGGTTTACTGCCGTGTTGCGGAGTATGTCGAACGGCTTGCCCGGCAGACATCAGGGAGTGTCGGCGCGGTGGTCGGAGCCACTTGGGCAGAACAACTCGCAGCACTGCGGCAAGTCATGCCTTCGGCACCCTTGCTCGTGCCGGGTTACGGAGCGCAGGGAGGAACGGCAAAGGATGTCGCAAAGGCATTTCATTCCGACGGATCAGGAGTATTGATCAACAACTCGCGCGGCATCATTTTTGCTCACGAAAAGGAGCCGTTCAAGTCACAGTTCGGGAACGCACATTGGCGCGATGCTGTCCTTGCTGCTACAAAGCAGATGATTGAAGAACTACGCGCGGTGCAAGAGCCAAGCGGGACAGTTCACGCGTAAAGTGAACCTGCGAACGCTATCCAACGGGTTACTCAAAGAAAAAGTACGACCCAATCCGGCTACGGAATACCGGAGTCTGGACATGGAGTAACGTTTGGTGTTCTTTGCCGATATAACGTTGCACATTGATACATTCAAATTGGGCACGGAATTCTGGAGAGATGCTTCTCAACGGTAGTCCTACAAAGCCTAGTGCCGGTGCCTTGTCCCGATGGTCGTACATCAAGGGATAAAACCGCAGTGCCCAATCGCTTGGATTGTACGTTACCAGAATCTTTTCGGTCACCTCCGGTGTCTTGCTGTGTTTCTGTCCTTGGGCAAACCAGAGTTGATCCGTCGCTGCTCCCGACAAAACGAGATTCAGACGTAATCCTTCAGGGCGTTGACCATTTTTTCTCAACGTTTCGACGGCGTGGCACATGATCCGGCTTCCGAAACTAAAACCGAAAAGGCATACTTTGCTTTGCGGCTGTAACTTTTGGAGGAACAGTGCCAAGTAGTTGCCGGTATTGTTGACGATGGGAAGTTTACTGCGAACATCGCGGCGGATACTGCCGGTGCCTTTGTCCGAAAACCAGTCCCAGAAGACCACTCGGCATGGCTTGTTCGGATCGAAGGTCCTTACCAAACCGAGCCCTACCTTGGTAGTTTGTGGTGTTGTCGAAGTGTAGCCGGGAGCGAAAACGATCAGCGGAACCTCCGGCTGTTGCGTTGCGAAAAAGGTGTCCGCATCGGAAGCAACCCAGCGATTTTTTTCCCATCTGAAGTACGCTAACTTGGAAAAATGATTTTCGCTGTTGGGCAAAAAGGCGACGACACTACTATCAACTCGCCAAATATCTTGTTGCTTGCTCGGCACTGCCGCCGGAACCAGCGTTTGCAACAACACAAAAATTAAGAGAAAAAGCAAAAAACGTCGGACTTGTAATCTCACCTTACTCACTCCCAAATTGCATGATCGAAACGATAAACCGCTGAAAATATGGGGGACAAAATGAAAAAGTCAAATAAAGGAGGCAAGAAAAATGGTAGAATTCCGCTTGTTAGGAAAAAGCCGATTCTGCGGAAGGGATTGAGTTTCACTCCCGATTCATCTTCACGATGGCTTCTTTGAGGAGAATCCGCATCTTCGGGGCGGATGCCTTTTGACCGGTAAATAGTTTGAATTGATAGCAGGCTTGTCCGACGAACATTTCTACGCCCGTTACGACCCTACATCCCTTCTCCTGTGCTGACTTGATGAACAATGTGTGTTCAGGATTATAGACCGCATCAAACACCAACATATTTGTTCGGAAATGACCTTTGGCATAAGGCGTTTCATTGACATGGGGATACATTCCCAGTGGTGTACAATTTACCACAATGTCCACTTCCATCGACTCGCGCATTTCCCACCGCACGTATTCGCAGCCAAGATGTTTCGCGAGTTCGACCGCCCGTTCGGCATCGGCATCCGTTACCGTGACGATTGCCCCGCGCTGAACGAGTCCATAAGCCAGTGCTTTTCCTGCGCCGCCGGAACCTAACACGAGAGCCTTCTTGTTTTTCAGCACACTTTCCTCGTCCGTAAATTTACCACTCAACGCCATTTCAATTCCAGAGATTGCCGCAATGTAATCGGTGTTGTAGCCGATCCGCTCCCCGTTCTGACGAAAAACGATGGTATTGCATGCGCCAATTTTTTCGACCGCCGGGTCTGCCTTCGTTAAATGATTGATCACCGAAACCTTATGCGGAATAGTGACGCTGAGTCCATGTAATCCGAATTCTGGAGCAAGCCGGATAAGATCGGCAACGTCGGTATCCTCAATTTGTAACGGAACATAAACGGCATTGACACCCTGCTCCAAAAACGCGCGATTGTGTACCAATGGACTCAAACTGTGCCCCACGGGGTTACCGATGATCCCGAAAACAGCGGTTTCTTGATCGATCTGATCGTAGTGATAGAGATCAAGCATATCCTTATAGACCAACAGTCCCGGCGCGATAATGCGATCTTCGGAAAATGTTGCATAAGTGTAGGGCATGCCGAATCTCTTCGAGAGGATTCGGGCGGCTTTGCCCATCTCTCCTATGCAGATACCGACCACTCGAACTGCTTGTTCGCCGAGGAGCCGCTTGCTTTCTTCGTTTTTTTTCTGGATGAACTTCAGAAAGAGGTGCATTTCCTCGACGCTCTTGGGTTTTACGGCAATTTTGATGAAATGTGGTTTTTTTTGGGACATTTCGCGATGCAGACCGACCAGGTTTTCCGGCATCATTTCGGTATTGTGGTAACTGATAATCCGCCGTGTCTTTCCGAAAGGGGGAATCTTGTCCGCTATATCAACTTCGAGATCGACGAACTCAGGTTCTGCAACGATGGCACTGCGGAGCAACATGAGTCGTTTTTCTTCAGTATCTCGCCAGAGTCCGCCGTCCTGTTGCCGTCGGGCTGTGATGACGGTGGCGGTCGGACGGGAGAGAATCAACCGTCGCAGGTCCGGTTCGCGGCGCAAAAAATCGAGCCGAAGTTCAACCATCTTCATTCCTTCTTCGGCGAGCCTTTCATGCTCGGCGATCATTCGGGTATGGCTCCCGCAGGCTATTGTTACGCAAATCATGTCAGAGGCGCAGAACTTCTCTAGGAGCAAGAGAGTATAGAAGATACACCAGATTTTTCAATACTACCCCAGTGCGCTCCGACACTTTGCCGAAGAATAGTGTTTTCATTCTGCCTTTTCCGCAATCGCAATTTTTGACACGGTCCCTATTTTTTGCTACAATACCGATTCGACAATGATGTTCCCTTTGCCTGTCAGCAGTGTTCCATGAAACGTTTGGTTATCGTCTCTCTTGTCGTATTGAGCGTCCTGTGCCTTTCGTCTTTTGCGGCGGAGCCGTCCCGTACTTTCCGGGCGGGTGCCTTTGCCATCGACATTACGCCGACGAAACTGCCGGTCACTGTCAATGGCGGCTTCTTTCCTCGAAGTGTCGGAAAGGTCAACGATCCACTCCACGCTCGTTGTTTGGTTCTCGACGACGGCACGGAACGTATCGCCATGGTCGTCGTTGATAGTTGCAAGGTACCAATGTTCCTTGCCGACGAAGCGAAGAAACTGATCGAACGTGAAACGAAAATCCGGCGAGACCGAATCATGATTTCAGCAACGCACACCCATTCGGCACCATCGTTGGTTTTCACACTGGGAACGCCCCCCGATCCAGATTATGTTGATTGGCTCCCTGGTAAAATTGCCGAAGGAGTTGCAACCGCCGTGAAGAATCTTGCTCCCGCTAAGGTCGGTTGGGCAGTCGGTAACGATTCGAACAATGTCTATTGCCGCCGTTTCCTGATGAGGGAGGGCACCGCACCGACCAATCCATTCAGCGGCAAAGAGCATGATTGTGCCATGATGAATCCGGGACATGCCAACCCCAACAAAATTGCACGTACCGGACCGGTCGATACCGCCGTGTCGGTATTGTCCCTTGTTTCGCCGGACGACAAGCCGATTGCGGTGTTTGCCAATTACTCGACACACTATGCCGGAGTGCCGGGCGAAGTACTTTCAGCAGACTATTTTGCTGTCTTTGCTCAGCGGATCAAGGAAAAAATCGCCGAAAAAATCGGTGCAGAAAACGTTCCTGATTCTTTCGTCGGCATCATGTCGAATGGAACCAGCGGTGATGCGAATTGCATTGACTTCCTGAATCCGTTACGGAAGTTCGATTACAAAAGCGTTGGCGAAGAGACTGCACAAGCAGCCATGACAGTGTTTCCGAATATCCAATACTTCAACTGGGTACCACTCAGGATGGTCGAGAGGCGGCTCACTGTCCAGAATCGCGTTCCGACCCCGGAAGAGGTTCGTTCCGCGAAGACGCATCTTGCGTCACTGCCAAACGGCGAACTCAAAACAGTGAACGATGTTTATGCCCAGAGTACTGTCATGATGGAAAACTGGACAGCAACATCGGAGATTCCCCTTCAAGCGATTCGGATCGGCGAACTCGGTATCACGGCGTTGCCGGGCGAATTTTACGGGATCACCGGGTTGGAAATCAAGGCACGAAGTCCCTTTGTTCCGACGTTCAATATTGGGTTGGCGAATGGTGGTTTCGGCTACGTCCCTCCCGAAGAACAGCACCGGCTCGGCGGCTACAATACGTGGCGCACGCAGACCAGTTGCCTCGAAGTGGATGGAGAGGCAGCGATTCGCCGAACGGTTATTGAAATGCTGGAAGAGATTCGAAAAGAAGGTATGTAGATCATCTGCTCCCTGCCAACATCCACGAATAGAGCCCCCTCTCACAAAGGAAGATGTTACAACTCTTCAATCACCACATTGCCATTGGTGTAGATGTCGATTTCAGAGGCGATGCGCAACGATTCTCTGACGATTTCGGTTGCCGACAGCGTGCTGTGAACGACAAGTGCCTTTGCGGCAGCCATCGCATAATCACCTCCGCTACCGATTGCCATGATGCCGTCCGACGGCACAATGACATCACCTGTTCCCGACAGGAGCAATGTCGATGAGGCGGCAACGACGATCATCATGGCTTCCAACCGGCGTAAGATTCTATCGGTGCGCCATTCCTTTGCCAATTCCGTTGCCGCTCGAGGGATGTTCGAAGGATAGTCTTTCAATTTCGTCTCAAACCGTTCAAGCAGAGCAAAGGCATCGGCAGTCGAGCCGGCAAAGCCCGTGACTACTTGTCCATCGAGAAGTTTTCTGATTTTGTTTGCATCCGCTTTCATGACGGAACCACCGAGCGTTACCTGACCATCTCCGCCAATGGCAACTTTGCCGTCCCGCCGCACCGTCAATATCGTTGTCATAGAAAATCAATCACAAGGGTACTCCCATTATACCATATATCTCGTCCGATGTTGGCAGGCAAACCGCCGACGGGAGCAGTGCAACCTGTGTCCTCGGATTCGTCAGGCCGTCATCGGCTCGTCATCTTCTCCGTAAGTCGTGTAATAGTATGGGGTTACGGCAGCGAATTCGCCAGCACAAGTATCGACCATCTTTCGGGCGGCAATGATTCCATAGTCGATGCGCTCCTTCCGAATGGACTTTTCTGACGTGTTGAGAATCTCTGCCAGACGGCGGTCTGAAAAGCCAAGACGTTTCAGTTGGAGCAAGTCTTCTTTCGTCAAATCGCCGAGTCGGCGGTTTTCCAATGCCATTTCGGCGCGGACGAGTTCCGCAATCTGTTCCAAAAACCACGGGTCAATTCCTGTGAGTCGGAAGAGCGTCTCCACATCGCTGCCGAGTTTGAACGCCATCGCCACTTGAAAGAGCCGATCCCGCGTCGGTGTGCCCACCTTTCGGTACAACTCGTCAAGTGTCGTCGGTGGATCGTCAACGCTGAACAGACCGAAACGCCGGTTTTCCATGGACCGGAGCGTTTTGTGCAACGCTTCTTTGAAGGTGCGCCCAATGCCCATGGCTTCACCGACAGACTTCATCTGAATCGAAAGCGTTTCATTGCCTTCGGGGAACTTTTCAAAGGCGAATCGGGGAATCTTGACTACAATGTAGTCAATCGCAGGTTCAAAGCACGCACTGGTCGCCAACGTGATGTCATTGCGGAGTTCATCGAGCGTGAAACCGACGGCAACTTTTGTTGCTATTTTCGCAATCGGAAATCCAGTTGCTTTGGAAGCAAGGGCGGAACTGCGGCTGACACGGGGATTCAGTTCAATCACAACGAGTCTGCCGGTTTTCGGGCACTGCGCAAACTGGATGTTGCATCCACCAGTTTCGATACCGATTGCTCGAACGATGTTGATCGAGTCATCCCGCATTTGTTGATATTCCTTGTCGGTCATCGTCAAAACCGGCGCAACGGTGATCGAGTCGCCGGTGTGGACACCCATCGGATCGAAATTTTCGATGCCGCAGACAACCACGATGGTATCGTTTTTGTCCCGCATCATTTCCATTTCGAGTTCTTTCCAGCCGACGAGGCATTCTTCGATGAGGACTTCACCAACCATACTGGCGGCTAATCCTCCGGTAACGATTTTTTCAAACTCTTCTGTGTTGTAAGCGATTCCTCCACCGGTTCCCCCAAGCGTAAAGGCGGGACGGATCACGCAGGGAAGTCCCACTATTTCAAGAGCCCTTTGGGCTTCTTCCCGACTGTGTGCGAGTTCGCTCTTCGGCAGGTCGATGCCGGCGTTCCGCATCGTTTCCCGAAAGAGGTCTCGGTCTTCGGCACGGCGAATGACTTCCCGGTCGCAACCGATCATTTCGATACCGAGTTCTTCGAGGATACCGGTATCGGCAACTTGCAGGGCGGTATTGAGGGCGGTTTGTCCACCGAGCGTCGGGAGCAGTACATCGGGTCGTTCTTTTCGCAACACGGCGGCGACGTATTCGGGCGTGATGGGTTCGATGTAAGTGCGATCTGCTCCGACGGTGCCGAATTGGAGCGGATCGGTCATAATCGTGGCGGGATTGGAATTGATGAGTACGACTTCGTAACCTTCTTCACGGAGGGCTTTGCAGGCTTGCGTGCCGGAGTAGTCGAATTCACAGGCTTGACCGATGATGATGGGACCTGCTCCAATGATGGCGATTTTCTTAATGTCAGTGCGTTTGGGCATGACGTTATTGTGGACGATTTGAATGGAATTGTCAAGGCAATGAGCCGCGAACGTGAGAGAGCAGAATTATCCCTCAAGAATCGCAATTTCCTCGTCCGCCAAGCCGTACAATTTATACACCAACGAGTCGATTTTGTATTCCAGTGCCGTTGTATCCGCCATTGGATTTTTCTCTTTGGCAGACAAAATTTTATCGACAAGAGTAATGATTGGTCGCTGGTTATCGCGGGAAACGTTGGGCATGGGAATTTGATTTATTCTATCAGCGGTAACGGATAATGCTCCACCGCTCATTTTAGTTGAATGGTGAACTGATTGATACCAAATTGAAATAAGTTTGGAATTGAGCAACCCGGTTAAAAATAGCATGTTTTGATAATCACCCATTCCTATCACGGTACTTTTCCCTGCCAGATACTCTGCTTTTGCGTCAAAAAAGGCTTCGAGGACTGTTGTCATATTTGCGACGATAATTTTGCTCTCTGAGGATTGTCTATAGCGATTATTATTCATGCTTTTCAATGATTCGTTTGAAACAATCGGATACAGATATTGTCCTTTAATATACGTTGTGTTTCGGACTCCCCACTTAGACACATATTTATCAATAGTGCCGGAATTTATCAATTTTTTACTATCTGAAGTAACAGCTGAATCAGACAAAAAGGTTTTAATTTTATACGATTCTTCAACCGTACATGGACTGTAAAAATTTACCATATTGCGAAAAGTATTGCCACTATTGGCAATCTTTATCAAAATTGAAGTTAACTCTGGAGTACAAAAGAAAATATCCCATTGAAAACCGTCCATAATTTTATTTGATACAATGTTCGTCCTTTCAATTTCAACGGTAGTTCGCATTGTTGTCATTTTTATTTCAAAAAAACCAACAGATTCTTTTTTCAGAACTATCGTTACTGGATAAACATCTGCAATAGGGAATACATTTTGTCTTGAATAATCTCTTATTTCAATCAGACGATAATTTGAAATAATTTCTCTGATGCTTGTAGCATAATCTTGCGAAATGATTTTGTTAGGAATAATAAATGAAACTATCCCATGTTGATCCACTAAATTGATACCATTTTCAACAAAAGGAACAAATAAATCCCAGTTGCCCACAGTGGACGTGTAAAGAGATGCATATAATTCTCTTTTCTGTAAATTAGTAGCAACCATTGTTTCGGAATCTACATACGGCGGATTACCGATGACAATGTCGAATCCGCCTTGTTGGAAAACATGAGAAAAGTCTCTCTGCCAATCAAAACAATCTGTATCAATCAGCGAATCGCCGCAACGGATATTTTCGTCAAGATCAAGAGAAAAATCTTTATCATTGGAACATTTCATCGCAAGGCAATACTTGGTGATTGCCACAGCCAAAGGGTCAATGTCAACACCAAAGATATTGTCTGTCAAGATTTTTCGTCTCTTTGCCGGTGTCAATTTTCCAAAATGTTTTTTGTGCCAATCGAGCAAAAGTTGATACACTTCCAGCAAAAAGACACCGCCGCCGCAAGCGGGATCAACGATTTTTAGTTTGGCGGCTTCGGCAGGTGTTTTGGATTTCAAAAGTTCACCGACCGAGTTCTCGACCATATAGTCCACAATAGGCGATGGTGTGTAATAAATCCCTCCTTCCTTTCGGGCTTCCTTGTCGAGAATCGATTCGTAGTATTTTCCGATGTCTTCCGGGTTCATTCGTTACCTTCCACAATCGCAATTTCCTCATCCGCCAAGCCGTACAATTTGTACACTATAGCATCAATTTTGTCATCCACGAGTTCGCCGCTCAAACGTCGGGTGACCAATTTTTCCAAATGCTTGCTTGTCTGTATAAAACAATCAGGAACAGGTATCGCTTTGATTTCGCCAATCGGTACATGATTAGTCTGGTTGTAAAACTTAAAATAATAATTGACAAGACGAGAATTAAGTAGTCCTAGCAAGGCTTCCAGTGAAACCTCCGCATGTTTTGGAAACATATAGTTGACTGTATGCCCGCACAAAACATTTTCAAGAATGGTTCCCTTGATTCGTCTAGCCAAACCGGCATTGGCGACTTCTTGAAAAACAATACGCCGGACTTTGTGGTGCAAACGAGCTGAAACCTTCACAGGACAAAACTCTACCGGATTCGCTATTGTTTGATAAAACCCGATCTGGTTTCCTCGAATCAAAGGCAAATATCCCGATTGTTTTTTGTCAACAAAAAATTCTTTTTTCGTGCTGACATTGATCTCCCCTTGCCAACCATTGATGAAAGAATCAAAAGTTTTCTTATACTGATTTATTCTCTTAATTACGAGGTTCGTTCCCTTAAACAGCAATCGACGGTCTCGGTTTATGTCCTTTGATTTCAGAGTGTAAGTTTTTCCTAATTTTTCATATTGGAATCTGTAATCTGCCGATGCCCGCTTTTGTGTTACAATGATTGCGACCGCTTGAGTCGCTGATTCAAAAACTCGCTGCGACTCTTCATGATCAACGATTTTCATGATGGTCGTTTCATTCAACAAAATTTTCCGAAGTTTTAGGCTGTCGGCACTCGTCAGATAGTTGTAAGGCGTGATATACACGAGCAATCCATTATCTCTAATCAATGAAAGTCCCTTTTCAAAAAATAGTTTGTACAGATTAACTTTCCCGCCAGTAGTACAACGAAAATTCTTGCGATAATAACCGAGAAATGAATGTTGTGTTCCCAAAACGTCATAAGGCGGATTACCGATGACAATGTCAAATTTTTCGACACCGAACATCCACATGGGATCGAAAAACGTGGCGGCGTGGGATTGACTGTAGGGATCCCAGGTCATCAATTCCTTTCTCATATCAGGACTCCAGGCATCCTCCATTGCCTTTGCCAAAGCCTTGCGTGTCGTTTCGTCATAATTCCGAAGCCGTTCTTTTTCCTGAATGCTACTCGCCATAAAATATTGACCACGAGTCGCCTGCAACTGCTTGATTGTT
>Ga0082212_10002086_pt1 | contig 29389 bp, 15 predicted proteins | sample TergutNt197P3_FD_71548 | JGI IMG/M metagenome (GOLD analysis project Ga0082212, IMG submission 71548) | Neocapritermes taracua P3 segment gut microbial communities from Petit-Saut dam, French Guiana - Nt197 P3 | ecosystem: Host-associated > Arthropoda: Insects > Digestive system > Gut ...
TGCCTTATTGGATGTGCTTCTTCGTTTAGAAAACGATAATACACTGTCAGAGATTGGGATACAAAAAGGGGCTATGAACTTAATCGAGGAAAGCCAAATGCAAACAATTCACCGTGCACAAGCCGGTTTGACCCGCAGTGAAGCGCCGGGTGGCTCTGTTTGCAATACGATGCGGGCAATGGCCTGTCTCGGCGCTGAGGTAGGATATATCGGGAAAGTCGGCACAGATAGAATTGGCGATTTCCACAAAAATGCCATCCGGAAAGCAGGCGTAACACCCCATACCATACGGACTGAAGGCATCTCCGGATGTTGTACCGTCTTGATTTCGCCGGACGGCGAACGTTCGATGGCTACGTTTCTCGGCCCGGCAGCTACCTTGTCGGACAATGAAATTACGGACGAAATGCTTAGACCGTACGATTGTCTCTACATCGAAGGATACCTGATTTCGAACGAAGCCCTGTTTCTTCCCATTTTGCAACGCGCCCAAAAAGCGGGTATAAAGATTGCGCTGGATCTGTCGAATTTTAATATTGTCAACGGCTTTAAAGGATTGCTCTCGGAGGTCATCCCGCAATATGTACACATCCTGTTTTCGAACAAAGATGAAGCAGAGGCTTATACAGGACTGAATGCCGAACAAGCCGTGCGAAAAATTTCGGAACAAGTAGAAATCTCTATCGTAACCATTGGGAAAAGAGGGGCGTTGATAGGTAGTCGCGGCGAAGTAGTTTCGATTCCGACAACAGGAAACAATCCGGTCGATACAACAGGCGCCGGCGATAACTTCGCCGCAGGATTTTTATATGGTCTGACAAAAAACGCCACACTCGCACAAGCCGGCCAAATCGGTTCGTTGCTTGCCGACCACGTAATTGAAACGGTTGGACCGCAAATACCAGACGAACAATGGTGTCAAATAAAGTTAAAAGTTGAGGAGATTTTGAGATAATCACTACCTTTGCTTCGCAAATTGAGAATTGAAAATTGAAAATTGAGAATGAAAGAGAGAGTTGTGAAAAATAAATCCCTGTTTGGAGCAAGCATAGCGAAATCTAACTTGTGCCATTATCTCCGTCATTGCGAGGAACGAAGTGATGTAGCAATCCAAAACTTCAAATCTCAATTAGTTAAAATACTCACAATTGTCTGTTTGTTGATTGTTTGTACAGAATGGAATTGCGGAATAGCTCAGGATGAACAACATTTCGAGATAAGCAAGCAATTGGATATTTTCAACGCCATCGTGAAAGAGGTTGAAATGTTTTACGTCGATTCTGTCGAAGTTGACAAGATGGTCAGACGAGGAGTCAATACGATGTTGAGAGGTCTTGACCCCTATACGGAGTATATTCCCGAACAGGAAATTGAAGAAAAAATTACCAGCGTACAAACAGGCGAATTTGGCGGGATTGGCGCCTATATTCACAGTCGCGATGAAGGTGTTTATATTGTCGAACCATTCGCAGAGATGCCTGCACAGTTGGCCGGCTTAAAAGCGGGAGATATTTTTTTGGCAGTGGATGCGATCGATGTGACCGGATTTTCAAGCGATCAGGTCACCAATTTACTGAAGGGTACGCCCAACACCAAGCTGACGGTAAAAATCCGGCGGCCGGGAGAAAATAACACACGCACTTTCGAAATTACCCGAAAACAAGTATCCTTGGAACCGGTTACCTATCACGGGGTTTACGGCGACAAGACAGGCTATATCTATCAAAACGGATTCAACGAAAAGACTGCACAGGCCGTGAAAGCAGCTTTTGAAGACTTGAAGCAAAACCATCAAATCACTTCACTGATTCTCGACTTGCGGAGTAATGGCGGAGGGATACTCGATGCTGCCGTTCAAATTGCCAACCTTTTTGTTCCCAAAGGACAAGAAATCGTTTCTACACGTGGGAAATTTGGGCAAAGAGACCGTACATACCGCACCTCACTCAATCCGATTGATACCGTCATACCGATTGCCATCTTAATCAACGGCGGATCTGCCTCATCGTCCGAGATATTGTGTGGCGCTTTGCAGGATTTGGACAGGGCTGTAATTGTCGGAGAGCGCTCCTTTGGTAAAGGGTTGGTGCAAACTACACGAGAATTGCCTTATGAAGGCGTGTTGAAAGTCACAACGAGTAAATACTTCATACCCAGCGGACGATGCATCCAGCAAATGGATTATTCGCATCGGAATCCGGACGGTAGCGTAAGTGCAATTCCTGATAGTCTGACGTCGGTTTTTTATACCGCAGCCGGTCGTCCGGTACGCGATGGAGGAGGGATACGGCCTGATTTTGAGGTCGAAGAACCCAAAATTCCGACTATGATGTATTATTTGGCTTCCGATATTGCCTTGTTCGACTATGTAACCGAATGGGTGCAAGCTCACCCGACAATCCCTCCGGCAGAAGAATTTGTGTATCCCGTCGAAGACTATGAATCATTTAAAACGTTTCTCAAAAACAAAAATTTCACCTACGACCGTCAAAGCGGGAAAGTGTTGAATAGCCTGAAAGAAGTGGCCGAATTCGAAGGATACATGGACGAAAACCAAGCTTTGTTCGCCGAAATGGAAGCCATCTTAACGCCTGATTTGGAAAGAGATCTCGTGCGTTTCAAGGAGCAGATTATCAAACTGATTTCGGCCGAAATCGTCAAACGCTATTATTTTCAACGCGGCGAAGCAATTGAAAGTTTGAAAAACGATCCCGTGCTCGAAAAAGCGCTCAGCATATTAGCCGATCACGACCTTTACCGCCAAACGCTTTTAATTGAATAGAGACGGGGCTTGTTCCTCGTCTCTATTCAATTAAATTTCAATCGTATAACGACTATTTCCGACCTTGTACCAATACGGAACGGTGGCCCGGCGAAGCCGACTCCCGACGATACATAAATATGCGAACCGTCTTTCGTATAATACCCGTTAGGATATTTGAAAGCAAATTTCAATAACAACGAAAACGGCCAATACTGGCCATTGTGCGTATGTCCGTATAATCCCAAATCACATTGGTTGGCCATCATATCCTCTACATATACAGGCTGATGCTCTACTACAATGACCGGTTTTGTCCGATCCACACCCTGCAACAACGTTTCCAACGCAGCGCGCTCTCCATTGATAACATCGTCACGGCCAATCAGGTAAAAAGCAGCATCCGGCATGGCCACCGAATCCACGAGCAAAACGCCTCCCGTCTTTTCTATCCATCGGGTTTTGGCAAACCTGTTTGCGCGATATTCATGATTGCCAAGTGCTATATATACCCCCAAGGGAGCATTTAATCGTTGCAGGTCTTCTTCGATATGCGCTTTTTCGCCCCAACGCAACTCATAATCCAATATATCGCCTGCGATCACGACCAAGTCGGGACTTTCGGCATTGCAAAGCTCGACCATACGCCGAACATGCTTCTTACCAATTGCTTCCCCGATATGCAAATCGCTCATCATCACAATCGTAAGACTGTCTTTACCTTCCACCGTTTTGGGAATATGCAGCCCCAAATGCCTTACCGCCGGATATACGGCATTATGATAGCCCTTGACCATCAAGCCTCCAACAAAAACAACAAGAAAGCAAAAATACCCTCTTTGCATCTTTCTCCATTGACTTTTATAGATTTCAATAGATTTCAATCGAACTAACTTGATTGAGACCCTGACCAAATCAATGACTAACAACCCGAAAGCAATATATATCGAAGCAATATACCAAGTAGTGCAAATCATCATGATAGGAATAAAAAGACTGTCGGGCAAGTCTTTATAAAAGAAATAGCCCAAAAAGTAAAGCAGTAATTCAATCACAAAAAACAGCACAAAGAGCCTGCGCCCAATACTTTTCGGAGGAAATACGCGATACCCCCGCCATATTATATAGGCGTTGAGAAATATTTGACCGAAAATGGCTTGCAGGAAGAAACGCATGAATGATAATGAGTTAAGAGATAAGAACTAAGAGTTAAGAGATAATTTTTAATTCTTAATTCTTAATTTTTAATTGTATTAATGCCATTTCACTCTGCGTACCGATACGAAACGGAGGGCCCCAAAGAGACAGTCCGGAGGTGACATAGATATGGGTTTGTGCGCGTTGTTCATATCCGTAACTGATTTCAAACATCCTTTTTGTCAGTAAGTTCAAAGGCCATACCTGTCCGTTATGCGTGTGCCCGCACAACAGAAGGTCGGCGCCGGCTTTCACTGTCTCATTTATTTCCACAGGCTGATGATCGAGGACAATCACAGGCTGTGTGTGGTCTATATCGCGCATAAGTTGTGTCAAATCTTTCCGCGAACGAACACTCCGGTCGTCGCGCCCAACCAACTGAACGCCGTTTGGAAGCGTTACGACCGTATCCCGCAAAACACAAATCGGCGTCTGTTCAAGGAATCGCATACATTCATCTATTCCGCTGATATATTCATGGTTGCCGAGCGCCATATACACGCCGTAGCGAGCGTCCAACGAAGCTAATTCATGCTGCATCTGCTGATTGATCACAGGAATGATGCTGTTGTCTATCAGATCGCCGCAAATCAGAATCACATCCGGCTGCTGCCTGTTAATCATCTCTACATATTTCGCCAACTTTGATTTGACGGTCCCCAAACCAAGATGCACATCGCTGATCGCTACGATTTTGAGCGACGATTCCGCCGAAACGGTCTGTTTGTTGATACCTATGTTGATAACTTTCGCAACAGGGTGTTGATAACGAACATACCCATACGTCAATACACAGAGCGTAAACAGCAAAGACAAAACAAAGCCATCTTGGAACGACTTGTTGAAAAGTCGAATCAAATCCGTGCATCCCAACAACAATACCATATAAAGTACAAATACGAGCCAGCCTGTGCCGATTTCAAAAAACACATGCGACATGGATACATTGATTCGGGCATTTCGTAATATAAATACAAGCAAAAACGACAACGCTATTGCCCAAAACAATACACTGAACGCCCATTTTATGCCGGGCGGAAAATGATGAATCGCTTGCAATCCGCGCACATAAATATAGATGTTACCTGCCAGATAGACAAGTAACATCATACTGAAAAAAACTGCCATCCTAATCATTCATTAGAGTTTAGTTAGTAGAGTTTAGAGTTTAGTTATTTTTTTTTCAATTAGGCTAATGGTTCGTGCAAAGTCGCAGAGAACGCAATGAATAGATTATTAATTCAATAAGTTTCTTTTGGTTTCAACTACTAAACTCTAAACTCTACTAACTAAACTCTATTTTTTGTATCCTACCGGATTATTCATTATCGGAAGTTGGGTGGGGCTCAGTTTCAATACTTTTTGCAATTCGGCTCTGTCCATCGTAGCACGCGGAACAGTCGAAAGCCCTACAGCGGCACAAAACACATTGATATTTTGGCAAACAATACCTGCGTCAACGGCACACATCAATTTGGTTTGTTCGACTGTAGGATCACCCATTTTTTCCAAATTCATCACAATCAGCAGGCTAACCGGCGCTGTCTTTGCAAAATCTTGCGACATAGCCACTAAACCCCTGTAATCGCCCTTTGCCACCGGTTTCAACGCATGGGCTTGTGCATCATAAAAATAAGCGCCTTCCGCAAATATGGCATAGACGTCTATCTCTTGTCTGTTCGATGCCGTCGGCGCAGTACGTCTGCCATCTTCGCGATTGACACCGTTGGCTGCCCAAAGTAAATCCGAAAGATCCTGAAGGCTAAGCGCTTTCGAATCGTATTCGCGAACCGACATCCTGTCTGTCAAAGCTTTCATCACAACCGAACCACGCGTCTTATCGGGCGCATTCAATTTGATCTCTTGCAAATCTTGTGCATAGACAACGAAACCTGTCAAAAATCCAATTAAATAAACAAATAATTTTCTCATAATTTTTAAATTGAATAATTTAAAGATTTAATAAAATGCTATTCTTAACTCTTAGTTCTTAACTCTTAGTTCTTAACTCTTAACTCAAAACCCTACCATTTCACAAACGGTGCAACCGCCAAAAAGTCATAACATCTTTTTAACGACTCAATCGGCTCATAATTATATTCTTCCTGCTCCACGTAATAGTCTTCTACGCCTGCCGATCCAAACAAATTGAATACTGTTTCGAGGTCAACATGACCGCGTCCCATTTCGATGGCAACCTTGGTAAGCACATCTGTGTCACGAATATGTAAGCACCCGAAACGACCCGGATAGAGTTTCAAATAGGCACGATAGTCGGCCATTTCATTGGCTACGTGACCGATATCCATTTGGAATGCCACGAGGTCTTTGTCTGTCAGTTCGAGGTAACGCTGGTAAGGAATCTGGTTCCTGATGGCCCGAAATTCTTCTCTGTGATTGTGGTAAGCGAATTTCAAACCAAACTGTTTCGCCATTTCACCTACACGGTTAAACGTATCGGCTAATTTTTCTACCTGGCTGATTTCGTTGTATCTTGCGCCGGGATATCCTGCTTGCACAATCCATTTGCTGCCTGCTTCGCGCGTATCTTCCATGTTTTTCTTTACGGCGTCCCAGGCTTCCGTTGTATCATTGGTATAAACGCCGAATCCGGTATGCGAACTCGTCATTTTCATTCCTAAGCCGGCCAATTGGTTGCTAAATTCTTTGGGTGTCTTTCCAAAGAATTTCCCGTTTGCATACCCATAAGTCTCGATAAGGTCATAGCCTATTTTGGCCACAGCTTCGAGTGTTGCATTCGGATCTTTCGCCATGTCTTCACGCAAACTGTATAGCTGAATGCCGATTTTTTTCTTAGTGGTTTGCTTTGTTGCCGTCGGCGCGGCTTTCAACAAACTACCTGAGCTGACTGTCGTTGCAACGGCAGTGACAGCTGTTGTTCTCAAAAAATTTCTTCTGTTCATCGTTTTTAGTTGTTAGTTATTAGTTGTTAGTTATTAGTTGTTAGTGGTTAATTTTAAATTTATTTAAAATTGAAAGCAAAGATAATTCTATTTTTTGAATAAATCGAAATATTATTATTTTTCCCCACTTCCTCATTTTCAATTATCAATTGATTACGCGTTTTCCGGGCGAAGCGTGCGAACAACAGCGCCGGTGCGCCACATCTCACTTTCTCGCAACGTTTTCAACTCCTGCTCCAATCCTTCGCGATAATCGGGTTTGCTGTTGGTGTCGATGGAGCGTTGCGCTTCGTTGCCGCAGGCTACCTCTTGATAGAGTTTTTCAAACACAGGCCTCGTCGCATCCCGGAAAGGCCCCATCCAATCCAAAGCGCCGCGTTGGGCTGTGGTCGAACAATTGGCATACATCCAGTCCATGCCGTTTTCAGCAAATAAGGGCATCAACGACTGTGTCAGTTCCTCGACCGTTTCATTAAACGCCTCCGAAGGGCTGTGTCCGTTTTCGCGCAGCACCTCATATTGTGCCTGCAACAATCCCTGAATAGCGCCCATCAACGTACCGCGTTCGCCTGTCAAGTCCGAATACACCTCTTTCTTAAAAGTGGTTTCGAACAAATAGCCCGAACCGATGCCGATGCCCAAAGCAAAAGTGCGTTCCCGGGCACGTCCCGACGCATCTTGAAAAATGGCATACGACGAATTCAATCCTCTGTTTTGTAGAAACATACGGCGCAACGTAGTACCCGATCCTTTGGGCGCTACCAAAATCACATCTATATCCGGCGGAGGGATAATCCCGGTGCGCTCTTTGTAGGTAATACCAAAACCGTGCGAAAAATACAAGGCTTTGCCATACGAAAGGTAGGGTTTGATACGGGGCCACACTGCTATCTGTGCCGCATCGGACACAAGAAACAGGATAATGGAGCCTTTTTCTACGGCTTCTTCAATCGGGAAAAGCGTCTCGCCCGGCGTCCAGCCGTCGGTTATGGCTTTGTCCCATTCTTTTTTGAACTCAGGCGCCTGGCCTACAATCACTTTGAAACCGTTATCACGCAAATTTTGCGACTGTCCCGGTCCTTGAACACCATAGCCGATCACGGCGATGACTTCATCTTTCAACACTTCCTTTGCTTTTTCCAGCGGAAACTCTTCGCGGGTAACTACATTTTCGTCAACTCCGCCAAAATTCATTATTGCCATATTTCTTATAATTATGAATAACTGAATAATTGAATAACTGATTAATTGAAAACTAATAACTAAAAACTGATAGCTAATCGCTCTATTGCATTCAACATATCCGACAACCGCTCCACTTTATCTTTTGTGATGGCGATTCGTCCGGAACGGATAAACTGAAGAACGCCGGTCGATTCGCTTAATTCCTTGAACAAAGCCTGTGTTTCTTCGTAATGTCCTGTCTTTTCTACGACTACACAATGTTCATTGATTTCGAGGATACGCGCATTATATTTACGAATCAGCGATTCGTTCGATTCGGTTTTCAGGAATTTGGGAGTCGGCAGTTTGTATAATGCGATTTCCTGATAGATCAGTTCGTCGTCCACATTGAAATAGGCTTTCAACACATCTACCCGTTTATCGATTTGCAACACCACTTTTTTCATGGTTTCCATATCGCTGAAAACGGTAATCGTAAATTTATGAATCCCCTCAATGGCCGAAGGCGAAACGGACAGTGTTTCGATATTCAGCTGACGACGCGTAAAAACGCTCGTTATCTGGCCTAATATACCCACCATATTTTCCGAGAATATGGTTACAGTGTATAACGTTTTGTTGATCATGACTGAATAATTGAATAATTGAATAACTGATTTTTAAATTCTTAACTCTTAGTTCTTAACTCTTAGTTCTTAACTCTTAGTTCTTAACTCTTAGTTCTTAACTCTTAGTTCTTAACTCTTAGTTCTTAACTCTTAGTTCTTAACTCTTAGTTCTTAACTCTTAGTTAATAGAGTATATTCGTCACACAAGTCCCTGCCGGCACCATCGGATAAACCATTCCTTTGGTTTCGACGTCCACTTCAAGTAAGTAAGCGCCTTTGTGATTCAGCATTTCCGCGATGGCGCCGTCTAAGTCTTCTCGTCTGATTATTTTCCTCGATCGAATACCGTATGCATCCGCAATCTTTGTAAAATCGGGATTTTTCATTTGCGTTTCCGAGTAGCGCTTTTCAAAAAACAGCTCCTGCCATTGACGCACCATACCCAAAAAGTGATTATTCAGCACGATAATCTTTATATCCACATTATACTGCATGATGGTACCCAATTCCTGAATGGTCATTTGAATACCTCCATCGCCCACAAACAGACAGACCGTCCGTCCCGGAACGCCATACTTGGCGCCTATCGCCGCAGGCAAACCAAAACCCATCGTACCCAATCCTCCGGAAGTCACTACGCTACGCGTCTGCGTGAATTGAAAATAGCGGACTCCCATCATCTGATTCTGTCCCACATCGGTCACCAAAACAGCCTTGTGGTCGGTCGCTTCCGATACTTTATGGACCACTTCGCCCATCTTTATCATTCCCGTAGCAGGAAACAACTCGTTCTGAATTACCACATCGTATTCCTTTTGAATACAGACAGTGAATTCTTCGCGCCAAGCAGTATGTTTATTCGCCTTCATTAAGCGCATTACCGCCTTCAACGTATCTTTCGCATTGCCCAATACTTTTACATCGGCTGTCACGTTTTTGTCTATCTCGGCGCGGTCGATATCGAAATGAATCACTTTTGCCTGTTTGGCATAGGTATTCAGATCGCCTGTCACACGGTCGTCGAACCGCATGCCGATAGCAATAAGTACATCACATTCGTTTGTTTTCAGATTAGGGCCTATATTGCCGTGCATGCCCAGCATACCCATATTCAACGGATAGTCCGTTGGCATGGCCGACAAACCCAACATCGTAGAAGCCGCAGGGATATCTCCCTTTTCGAGAAATTGTTTCAGTAGCTCCTCTGCACCGCTCAGAATGACTCCCTGTCCGACCAAAGCAAGTGGTTTTTGAGCCTGGTTAATCAACGTTGCAGCCAGCCGGATATCTTTTTTGACTATTTCCGGAGAAGGTCGGTAACTGCGAATAAATGTTGTTTTTTGGTAGTCAAAATGGGTCAGTCCGATTTGTGCATTTTTGGCAATATCGATCACTACCGGGCCGGGACGTCCCGTCGAAGCTATATAGAATGCACGCGACAGAACCCACGGTATATCTGCTGCATGACGAATCTGATAGGACCATTTGGAAATAGGTTGGGTTATCCCTACCATATCGGCTTCCTGAAACGCGTCGCTTCCTAAAAGATTGGATGGCACTTGTCCTGCGATAACAACGATCGGCGTGCTGTCGAGCATAGCGTCGGTAATACCCGTAATAGTGTTGGTCGCTCCGGGTCCGGAAGTAACTAAGGCAACACCCGTTTTTCCTGATGTACGGGCATAGCCTTGGGCAGCATGTATAGCTCCCTGTTCGTGGCGTACCAATATATGATTGATCTTATCGCGGTAATCATACAATGTATCGAAAACAGGAATTACCTGTCCACCCGGATAACCAAATATCGTGTCCACTCCTTCGTTCAGCAACGAACGGATTAGCGCCTCTCCGCCGGATATTGAAGCCTCCCCTACCCCCTCCAAAAGAGGGGGATTTTGTTTTGAATATTGTTTCATCGTTCATTAATGAATGACGGCAAAATTACAAAAAAAATAGCAATCTTTCATTTAGAGTTCAAATAAATGATTAATGGTTAGTGGTTAGTGGTTAAAGATTAGTGGTTAGCAGTAAATAGTTAGCAGGGGCGAAAAATATTTCGCCCAGTGAGAGTGTAATTATTAGAGTTTAGTTATTAGAGTTTAGTTAAATTTCTCTGTTATTCAGAATTCAAAATTCAAAATTCAAAATTGTTTTATTCAGTTACTCAGTTATTCAACATTGTTACTTGATAATTGATTCTCAATTATCAAGTAACAATGTCGCCCCTAAATCTGCCGAACTAACCCTGCTTGCGTATGCTTTTAACGCTTTAGATACATACCTGTTTCTATTGGGTTTGAATGCGTCAGCGCCCTTTGCCATTTCCTCAATTCTTCGTTTTTCCAATTCGGAATCGGGAATTTTTAAATGAATAGAGCGATTGGGGATATCTATTTCGATGATATCGCCGTCGCGTACCAACCCGATAGCGCCTCCCGAAGCAGCTTCGGGCGAAACATGGCCGATAGACAGCCCTGACGTACCACCCGAAAAGCGGCCGTCTGTAATCAGGGCACAGGCTTTGCCTAACTGTCTTGATTTGATATAGGAAGTAGGATAAAGCATTTCCTGCATACCCGGACCGCCCTTTGGGCCTTCGTAGATAATTATTACGATATCGCCGGCTTTTATGAGTTGAGAGTTGAGAGTTGAGAGTTGAGAGTTATTTTCTGACAACTGAGAACTGTCAACTGAGAACTGATAACTCCCAAGTATTGAATTACAGGCATCTTCCTGCGAATGAAACACCCTTGCAGGTCCGGCAAATCTGAACAGGCTTTCTTCCACTCCTGCAGTTTTCACAACGCAACCATTCAGGGCAATATTCCCTTTCAGAATAGCCAGTCCTCCTTCGGTGGTATAAGCGTGAGCCATGTCGCGAATGCATCCGTTTGCCCTGTCTGTATCTAATAAAGGGTAAACGGCGTCTTGCGAACCCATGGTCAGGTTGAACTTCCCTCCGGGGGCGGAGTGGTATATTTCGAAGGCTTTTCTATTTCTGTTTTTTCGTTCAATATTGACTGTGATACGACGAAAATTATCTGTGGTCGACTCCAAATCATTTCCATATTCCGTAATATTGTACATTTCGATCGCTTCGCCAAGCGTCAACCCATCCACGCGCTTAACGGTGGTATCTAACAACCCTCCCTTAACCAATTCGTTCATAATACCCAGAACACCTCCAGCGCGATTCACGTCCTCCACGTGATACAACGACGTATTGGGAGCTACTTTGCATAGGCAGGGCGTCCTACGTGAGAGCATATCTATATCGTCCATCGTGAAGTCGACTTCGGCTTCGCGAGCGATGGATAGCAGGTGCAGGATGGTATTGGTCGATCCTCCCATGGCGATATCCAATGTCATGGCATTCAGAAAAGCCTGACGAGTGGCAATGGAGCGAGGCAGTATGCTGTCGTCGCCATCGCGGTAATAACAAAAAGTGTTTTGTACGATCAATTTTGCGGCGTCTATAAACATTTGGGTACGGTTCTTGTGCGTGGCTACGACGGTGCCGTTGCCCGGCAATGCCATGCCGATTGCTTCGTTCAGGCAGTTCATCGAATTGGCAGTAAACATACCCGAACAAGAGCCGCATGTAGGGCAAGCCGCCTGTTCGATAGCCCAGACATCGTCATCAGAAATGGCGTCATCGGCCGATTTGACCATAACGTCGATCAGGTCTAAGTGGGTATCGCCTTGGCAACCGGCTTCCATAGGTCCTCCCGACACAAAAACGGCAGGGATATTCAGGCGCATGGCGGCCATTAACATACCGGGCGTGATCTTGTCGCAGTTGCTGATACAAATCATGGCGTCGGCTTTGTGAGCATTGATCATATATTCCACGCTGTCGGCTATCAAGTCGCGTGAAGGTAGCGAGTAGAGCATACCGTCGTGTCCCATAGCTATTCCATCGTCAATGGCTATGGTATTAAACTCGGCTGCAAAGCATCCCAACTTTTCGATTTCGGCTTTTACCTGTTGGCCGATAGTATGCAGGTGTACATGGCCGGGTACAAATTGGGTAAATGAGTTGACAATGGCAATTACGGGATTGCCTGCGTGTTCAGGCTTCATGCCGTTGGCTTTCCACAAGGCTCTGGCGCCGGCCATCCGCCGACCGTCCATTGTTGTTGCGCTTCGTAATGGGTATTTCATATTTAATAGAGCTTAGTTGTTTTTTATTCAATTATTCAGTTATTCAAAAAAACTATATACTGCAAAGATACAGTTTTAAGTTTAGAGCCTGTTTGAATTTTCCACAAATATCTGTTTTTATTGATTTATCCGGCGAGCAATATTTAAACAGGCTCTAAAAAGGGGGATAAAAAAAAGATGGATGCGTCACCGCATCCATCTTCCCTGGAAAAAATTAATTTAAATGAACTTGGGATGAAGTTTATTTAACTAATGTCTTCACTGCGGCTTCGCCTTCGATGGCTACTACTACTACGCCCTTAGGAGCAGAGATGGTAGCATTGTCGGAGGATAATACCACGCCGGCTACTGTTTGACCTAAGATATTGCTTACCGTAACCTTCTTGCCTGCGGCGCCAAGGATGGTAATTGCATTATTGCCACCAATTACAGTAGGAGCAGCAGCTACAACAGGCTCGTTGGCTGACGGGAAGTCTGTAGTCATCCTTACGTCCATTTTCAGACCATCAGCAATGCTGGTAATCATATCTGAACGGCTGATTACGGCAGTACCACCCTGTTCTTTGATCCATCCGCCAACGCATGGAGCGATCATCGGGCCGTAAGAGTTGAGTTGACCATAGCTATAACCCCATTTTCTGTTGTTATTTATAGTCAGATCATTTGGTTCGCCCGTTTCGGACTCAATCATAAACTGTTTGGCGTTACGTTCGATCAAACGCATTTGGAATACGGCGTCTTTGTGGTCGTTATTGCCCAAAAAGATCTTTCTGATCGGTTTCGAGGTCGAAACGGCAGCGGTGCTATCTGCTGAAGCAGCATCCAATTTTTTAAGATCAATCACACCGGAATCGTACATATAAGGAGTCAGATCTACGCCTTCTACAAGATAGAGTGCATCGTAGTCGTAAGCGTGGATAGCATCCGTAAATATGAGGCGTTCCCAGTTATTTTCCCACAAGTAGCTACGGCCAATAGGAAGACCGTTTTTGTCATGGGTAGTCGGATCGGTCACTGAACCTGTAGCTCTGACTGAGAGGTTATTGAGACCTGCGATTTCAGGAGCTACGCCACGAGCTGAGTCGGTAGCATTGATCAGGTAGCGACCGCGCAGATAGTTTTCGGAAACAGTAAAGAAGTTACCATCGGGATCGCATTCAATTGTACCATCGGGCGTCGATGGATCTACCAACAATAGATACTGTGGTTTAACCGGGCCTGTGCCACGTTTGATAAACGCAGTGTCCACTAAGATGGCAGTCGGCGCATCCTTGTACTGATTGATATTTACATATCCCAAATAGTTTTTCTTACCTTCAGTTTTGGTGGTACCGATACCATAATTTTGCCAGTAATTAACCTGACCTGCCAAAGCGCCTGTGTTCTCAAACATTTCGTAGCTCGGACGGTCCATCCAGTAGAATTTCAATACCTTGGGAGCATCTTTATCTAAGGTAGGATCATCATAGTCTATGCCAAGTTGGTCGAAGCGGCGATAGAGCGGATCCTCATCTTTCACAAGACGGAAAGTAGATACCGTAGTTGCTTCATCAGCGCGAAGCATAGCTTTCAGCTTGGCTGTCTGGTTGTCAACACCTGCTACAAATACGCCGGTTCTCCAGTAATCATTATCGGAATGCGTAGGCGCAAGCTGTATTGCATCTATTACTTCAGTGGCAATTTTCGAATTCCATGCTTTTGTCAGGTAATTCTCGAAATTTGAAAGATCACTTTGTTGAGAACCCGGCTTATTTATTCTCTGTACGAGCGCAAAGTAAGCTTCCCATTCTCCGGCGTCGTTCAACTTGTGATACGTATTTCTGAGGTTGAACATCGGTATACCGAGGTCGAGTTTCATAGTCCTTTCCTTTGAACCGATTGCATATTCGCCCTGTGTTCCGTTTTGGAAGCCGTACAGGTTGGTGCAGAGCAGTTTGTAAGGATCTTCGAGATTCAGGTAATACGGCTGACGGTACAATCGTTTCAGGTTCGGAATCTTATACGAAGATGCATATTTGCTGTCTCCGGGAATAAATCCGTAAGGTTCCAAATCGTAAATCAATTGCGTATCAAGTTTGAAGTACAGTCTGTCGTAGGATCCCTGACCTGTTACATAAACGGTTGTATCGGTAGAAGGATATTTCCAGTAATCGCCTTTCCAGTCTATATAACGGTTCTGATCGTAGGCATGTGCAAAGTTCAAAGAGTAGACATTGACCTGTGCTACGTCGCGTGGGATAAAGGTATAACCCAGCAATGAATCCGACTTGATATAATTGGGTAATGCGATAAAGGTACTTGTCTTGTCATCATTAGCAAATGTTGTTGCACTACCATTGACCGATTTCTTGTCCCATGGCGCATAGCCGGTAATTTTGAATCCGGTCTCCATTTCACCGTCCATCAACTGAATATTATCGAAGTGCGTTCCATCGAATTCGCGGTTGTAGAACGTGATTTGCGACGTTGTCGAACTTTCATATCTTTTCAGTACAATCCACTGGTACGAAGGCAAGAATTCAGGATGTTCGTCGGCTTCGGGTTTCCACCACTCAGCCGAGTCTTTAGCCGAATGAAGCGGTATGCGCAGATAGTATCCGTCGTTGTTGCGAATCAGGTACAGATCGGAAGCGATCGTAACCCTGTCTGTTTTGGTATTACCTTCCTTACATTCGGAATAATTACCAAAGTTGATATGCGTACTGATTGTTCCGTTTGCATATCCGTTGCCTAATGTGACAACAGCAGCTTCCCTTGTTTCCAAGTTCTGAATTTCTACATACAATTTGTGGTGGTTTCTGAATGCGCCATGTGAATTTATAGCCTGCTTGTTCGGATCAACGCCTCTTTTCAGTCTGGCAACCTGTAAATCTGCAGCTTGTGGAGCAGTCGGTTCAGCAGCAGCAAACGCTGTTGCAGCCGGTGTTGTTGGTATTACAACTTGATCCAGCTTGTAGTAGTTGGCGCGATACGTAAAGTAGTTTTCAGCCTGAGCTTTGATGTCGTACCAGTCGTCCGGAGTATCAGTCAATCCTAAGTTAGTCATTACTTGCGGAGCAAATGTCGGCAAATAAGTAGCCGAGTAAGGATTGATATAGATACTGTCGCCCGAAGGATAATAAACTAATCTCCATACCGTCTGACCAATCAGAAGTCTTTCGCGGATTATTGAGTCGGCTGTAAAACCGCCTAATGCACCTTCAACAACCAAGTCGTCAATATCATTGATTACACCGGCACCTTCTGCAGGAGCTATTGCAGTTGCGAAGTTCAAAGTGTTCGCAATGTTCGGCACTTCCCTGAATCCTAATTTTAAGTATTGAGATCCACCGACATTATCATTCTGGTATCTGTGTTGTACATACAAATAATCTGCTCCGTTGTTAGCAGCAACAGGGTTTCTATATAAGAACATATATCCCATCTGGTCTAACCATAACGAGCTTCTTAACATCACATCGTAGTCGCCCGCATTTACCGGATCTTCGCCAATATAACTCGGGAAAAATCGCGATATTTCTCCTGCGTAGAAATCAGGAATATACTGTGCAGCCAGCCCATCTTCAAAGAAGTTGGGGTTAGCGTTTGCGCCTGTTTTCGGTGCTGACGTCGGGTCGAATTTCAATTTACGGAAATCGGGATCTTCATCTGTTCCGAACATTGTATTAAAGTCGGTCGCATCGAGTATGAACGGCATGGCTTCTCTCAATGTGAAAAAGAGCATACCTTTAACGCGGTTGTTTTTTACATCGTTGGCCGATACGATTTTAACCATTACGTCCAAAATCTGTCCGCCGGCGGCGCTGACGAAAGCTCCTGCGTCATTATCATTTAAACATAATACAGCTACTGTATCGGTCGTAATATAAGAAACCAAAGGTCTTCCTTCGTAAACCGAAATATAGCTCGGTGAAAATTCCCAAGCTGAAATACTGCCGGGAACAACCGACGGTCCTATATATTCTTTTCCTCCCGAAAAAGTTGTTGATGCGCCCCATGGATTGGTTGTTAATCTGTAATCAGGATAATCATTGACATCAACTTCGAGCAATTGATTTTTTTGCTGTTTGTTGGTGAAATCGAAGGTGATATTTTGTCCTTGATTATAGTCGTTTACAACCGTACACCATAATGCGGCTGCACTTTCTTCAGCTTTTGAGCCTGAATTAAAGACATTTCCGTATTTCGGGCTTACGGCAGCATGACCACGGGCCAATCCTAAACGGTCAATAAACAATGGATATTGTCCTTCTTGCCATACACCGGACAGGAATTCTTGTTTTGCGCCCAGATAGAGTACCCAATCAGGTTCAGTAGGATCAGGTACATCAGGTGTAGCTACAGAGCTTCCGGGGAAATAGGGTGGGTTTGTAATATTACCGGGATCATTAATTATTACTCCCACTACATTTAAATGATAAAAATCATTCCCTCCTAACTGTAAACGTTGTACAGGTGCTCCTAATTTCAACTGTTGGCCTTCTAAGGATAATGCACCACTTCCTGCTGTGCTATTTGACGAAGGCAAATCAGATGGAGGAACCGGCGTATATTGCGCACTTACCGAAAATACCGTTGCCAGCATAAGCAAAGCTCCAGCTAATAGCGTGATAAATTTTTTATTCATAATCATATAATTTATTATTAATATTCGATTTGTAATTTCCGGTTGGAGGGGGGATTCCGCCTGAGCGAAATCCCGCCCGTCTTTCCGGTTTTATTAATTCTTTCTTACGTTACACATTTATTTCACAACAGCTTTCACAGCGTTTTCGCCTTCGACTGCTACCACTAAGATGCCTTTGGGGGCTGCGATGGCAGCATTGTCGGACGTCAATACGGCGCCGGCTACTGTCTGTCCAAGTACATTGCTAATTGTCACACGTTTGCCTGCTGCGTTAAGGATCGTTACGTTACCTTCGCCTGCGATCACCTTCACTGCTGAGGCAGCGATTTCGTCGTTAGCCACCGGATCGTCGGTTGTGGGTTCGGTATTCCATTTTTCACCATCCCTGATTGCATCCGAATAAGATCCGCGGGTAATTACCATTTCATTGTTATGCCATTTCACCCAACCGCCGTTCATCGGAGCGATCATACGTCCGGCATTGGTTCCCTGTGCATGACGATTCCACGTTTCGGATTCGATCAGGAAGTGTTCATAATCGCCTCTTTCGTAGAAACGCATTGAGAATACATAGTCTTTGTGCAGGTTATTGTCCAAAGGATGGATGTCAATCAGCACAGTCGACTTGCTGGCATGTTCTACCAACGATGGCAGATGCAGGTATTCTACACCGAATTCATCTTCACGGATGATTTTTGGATTTGAGTAGTTAGACAACGACTTATAGTCTTGTCCGTTACGAAGGATATAGAGCGAGTCGCCAATATGCAAGGCAGGTACAAATACAAGGCGTTCCCAGTTGATTTCCCAAATATAGTCGTCTCCATTGGGACGGGGGCTTCCCCAATTTTGTGCGCCATTGTTGGCTCCACTCGTATATCTGTTATATGCCGAGTCGGTGGCATTGATCAGATAGCGTCCATAAATTCCTTCTCTGAGGGCAATAGGATCGCCGCAGAGGAAGCAACCGTGTTCGTTGATTTTTTCAGGTCCTACCACAAGCATATATTGCGGTTTGATATGTCCTGTACCACGATTCACGTAGGCTGTGTCTAAGTAGAACGAGAAGTTGTGTGGGTAGTGACCTACACCCTGATCCATCCAGGCATTATGGTCGTAAATATTCTCGAGACTGAGATAGTTGATTCCTTTGCTTGGTTCTGTCCATTTGTAAAACTCTCTTGCATTGACGCTGTTAGCATCTTCGTAGAGGTAATCTACTTTTTCTTCATTCCATGCGCGGTAGATTTTTACAAGTCTCGGATCGTCGTTAGCTCTTACGCCTCCGTCGTCAACGCCTGCGTCGATGCCTGAAGGAATATATACGCCTTCGTTGAATCTTCTGTAAAGCGGCTCAACTGCGTTAGAGATAGCAAACGTAGAAACCATATCTCTTAAAACTTTCGAGTATGCCCTTGCATAAGCCGTATTGTCGTCGATAGCAAGCGCTAATACGCCTAATGTATCTGTGCGGAGAGTTGACACTGACGTATTTCGCGAGTCATGCGAAACGTCATACGTCTTCAACTCTTGTGATATAAACAGATTCATCTCTTTTTGATAGTAAGGCCAATTTCCAATCGGAATCCTGTGAAGCAAGGTATAATATTCGGGCGCTCCCTGAGGTTGATAGGTAAATCTGATATAGAACGCGGCTTTCTGCATACCGCTCTGAGTAGCATTATCTTTATCCGTAAAGCCATAGCGACGGTTATCGCCCAATACCACAAAATTGTCGTTGAAAGTGAAATCCCAGTAGTTGTTTTCTTTGAACTCATAGTAGTATCTTTCCAATGGAGCGATATCTGCGGTAGAAGCATGATCTTTCAGATCGAATTTCCATCCGATACCGTATTTTTCGGTACCATTTTCTTCTCTCCTGTTGGCCGGCAATATAAGTTCAAAGTGATTTTGTCCCTCAATTCCGTACAGGATCGTATCGCCCAACTGCTTGGTATTCGGACCCAAATAGCGATTTTTTGCATAATTGTGCAGGTGGTTGAACGAGTAGGTGAAATAGTTCAACGTATCTTCGGCAATGTATTTATATCCTAAATACGGGCTTGTACGATAGAGTTTTTGCATTTCTTCCTGTGTCAACGGTATATCTGCGGTTACTTTCGCTGCTGCGGCAGCATCGTCCTGTACTTTCAGGAAGCTACCGTGCCATCCTTCCGGAATATTCCATTTGGCGGCTTGACCTGCCTTCAAGTTAGGAACGCTCGTTACGTTGTCTGAATAAGAAATGAGCGCACCGCCCTTGGCGCCGAATATATTATCATAGTCGACAGTTCCCGGCACCAACACGTTGCACGTTCCGTAAAACAAAGTCGCTGTTCTATAGATACTTGCAAAGTCTATCTGTACCCAGTCGAATTCGCGGTTGATCATTACGACAGACGAATTCGTTGCATTTTCGTTCATCGGATAAACGAGCCACTGGTATGACGGGGTTTTCATCGGGTCTTCATTATTTCTCGGTTCGATCCATTGCGGTGTAAAGTCGCCTGTTTCGAGCGGCATTACTAAATAACGGCCCAATTGGTCGCGAATCACATAGAGATTGCGAGGCACCGTAACCCTGTTGTCAGATATTTCGCAATTGTTTATACCAAACGAAATATAGGTATTAACCGGATAGTCGGCAACGGTAAGCACGCGTTTGCCTTCGGCTGTTACCAAGTCCTGCATACGAACATTCAGATACCATAGGATGTCCAGGTTGAAGAAAGAATTTACAGGATCAACCGGGCCGAGAGGATAATCTAAATCGTAATAGCCTCCTCCGCCACTACCCCCCGGGCCGTATGCCGGCTCGCCATTTGCTAAATTACCATCCCAGTTTAAGCCATAATCGATATGATCAAAACTGCGAACATTGATAACCAGGCTATCTTCTGATGGATAATAAACCATACGGAAATCGCCTCTTCCGCGTGCTGGCACAGCAACGTTATTGGTCATTTTGATTACCGGGTAATAGAGTCCCTTGTCGCTGTAGTAATTCTCAGCCGTATCGCCATCTGCTACATAAACATACCTGAGGTTGGCACCGCTTCCCGTACTCAAGGTCATGTATTGTCCCTTTCCGCTCGTTCCTGCAACATTGGTTGCTCTCAATGCCTGGCTTAATACATTGGTTACGCCATCACCTTCAACATCCTTGTTAAATTTCAAGGCTGTCGTACTGTTATTGGTTAGCGCTTGCGTGCCGAATTTTGAATTGAAATCATTGGCATTCAGCACACGAGGCGCTGCTTGTACAAGTTCGAAACGCAACAAACTGTATTTATAGAAATGTACTTCATCTCCTGCGGGAGTGACTGGATCCAAATCCCTAATATTTACTTTTACCAATTCGATAGTAGGTTCAAAAGCGCCAACTCCATCTGAATAATTTAGCCTGGTGGCAAATGTCAAAAAGAAATCGGGTTCGCCGGGTATTTCGATAAGTAACGGCTGACCTGATTGTAGTGGCGTTGTATTGTACGTTTCCGAGAATCTCCAGTTGGCAAACTGACCGTCAAGGTATGGCCGTAGATTTCTGGCATTCAAAGCGGTTCCTGTTAATTGAGACCAAATGTGAGGATAATTGGGTGTAGTAGGTTCAGCTCCGCCGGCATTACCCCACCATGTCGGGTATTGCGAGTAGTAATAATCATTCCCTCTCCAACGGCCGGAATCTACTGCAAGGAGTGTATTGTATTCCTTGTTAATAAAGTTGTAAGTTGGCCATTTTCCCAAAATTTCCTTGTCCTTTACATCGACACACCATAAAGCCTCGCGCAACTCTTTATACTTACCGGCTGCATCGAAATAGGTTCGGTCGACTAATTTCAGAGAGCCTGTGGAATCTAATGCTACGACCATATCCCTAAACAGGGGATTAGTATCATCAACATCATTTCCAAAATGCGTCACTTTAATGTGATAGGCGCCCTTACCCTGACCTGAAGGCAGATTAACCACCGGGTCTCCGAAGTATGGTTGCGCATTCATCCCAATTGCTGCAATAAACAGCATTAGCGAACTCGCTAACAAAGTAAAAATCTTTTTGTTCATAATCTAATAATTTAATATTAATACTAAGTAAATTTAATTTCTTTAATTTTTCTCTATTTTTTCGTTTATATATATATTAATGTATAGTAGTTTTATCGTATTTCACGTCAAAACCCACTTTTCATTGCAGCAAAAGTACAAATCATTTTTTGACCTGCAAGCATTTTTTTACTTTTTTTTTCGGAAAAAACATTTTTTTTTCAAAACCCGTGTTTTATTGTACAAAACACCCTGTTTAGATAACAAGAGGGAATGGGAATCAGGAAATAAAAATGGGCTTCGCAGGGATAACCCAATAATTCAAAAAAAATGTAGAGACGTGGTGCGTACGTCTCTACTATGAGCCGAAACCCGGACTCGAACCGGGGACCTATTCATTACGAATGAATTGCTCTACCAACTGAGCCATTTCGGCGAAAAATGATTGGTTTTGGGGACAAAGATACATATTTAATTGAATCCTGAAATAAATTCAGGAGAAAGTTGAAAATTGAGCGCTGAAAACTATAAGCTAAGAACTATAAACTAAGAACTAATTTCAATTGTGTTGCAGTCGCAATTTTTGATCTTCGGCAATTCGGCTTGTCAGCACATTGACATAGACTTCCTGTTTTTTTGTGATCGCATCCTCTGCTCCTATATGTTCGTGCATCAATTGATGCGACAGCTTGGCATATTGTAGCGCCTGTTCGAAATCGCCGGTCAGCTCCGCTCCCAAAGCAAGGTTGGAACATAAACGCGCTTTTTGTTTCCACGACGTCGCCCGTTCATACAGTTCCTTCCAGATAACCAATGCTTTATCCCATTTTTCGGATTCGACATACGCAGTGGCTTCTTTCCATCGGGCTATGAACGAAGTATAATACCACCTGAGGTCTTCATACCAGTAAGGGATAAAATGCTTTCGGGCCTCAACTGCGATATACCTTGCCGATTCGCGAAGCAGGTTAGTTTGATCGGCAGGGAATAATATATCCCATATCTCCTTGTCATAGTAATCGAAACCTATTTCGGGAGTGATGGTATCGGCCAGCAAAATGGTGGTCATCGGCGTTTCTCTTCCCTGCATATAAACGCGCAAAACGCCCGATATTTCTACATTCAAAAATGTTTGCGTTTGATAACCGAATACATTATACGCATATTCTCCGATATTGAACAACAGACGATCGAGCGAAATCACAATGTCTGTTTCGTGTTCTTCGCATAACAATTCTATCTCATCGCGCTTCAAGGTCGGCGCTGTCAAAGGCGACAGGTCTTTACGCAGAGAGCCTTCCAACAGACGGACATCGTCGAAACCCCGAAAATCGGCCAGCGTTTCTCCCAGTGTCCGGCAAAAGTCAAAAGCCGCACTGTCGGCCGAAATGGTAACCGATTCCGGCAGTTGCCGTATCGTTGATTCAAAAGGCGTTTCGTCTTGTGGAAGCGCATTGTTCACTACCAACACACGCCTCATATCCACAGGAAAAGTGATATCGGCAGGAGTCAGCGTTTCAATACTGAGATAACGGTAAGGGGTACAACTGCAAATTAACAGTAGAAACAGAGGAAACAGGGAAAGTCGGGGAAATGGGAAATTTTGAATTTTGGTTTGATTCATCATTATTGAATAAATTATAAACAGGCTCTAAGGTTTTCGTGTAGCATCCGCAATTTATTTTCGGCATCCTCCTTTTTTTTGCGTTCGTTTTCAACTACTTCGGGTTTGGCATTGGCTATAAACTTTGCATTGCCAAGTTTGTGCATAACCGAAGCAAGGAAACCTTCCAAGTAACGTATCTCAGCCTCTATCTTCGCTTTTTCGGCGGCCACATCGACTATGTCGCCCAGCGGAATGGCATATTCGGTCGTATGTATTAAAAACGAAACGGCTCCGGCCACCTTATCCGATACACGCCGTATTTCGCCAATGTTTCCCATTTTCCGTATAACAGCGTCGAAACGGCCATCGTGCTGCCCTGCCACCAGCAATGTCAGTTCGTCTTTATTCGGCAGGTTTTTTTGCATACGTATGGTACGGATATGGCCGACCAACTCTTTGACTGTTTCGAAAGAGCCTCCCTCCACCCCTCCGAAGGAGGGGAGTTCATCCCCCCTATCGGGGGGGCTTGGGGGGGCTGTAATCATGATTGATTCACCTTCCTTGCGAGGCGACAGCGCCTGCCATAATTCTTCCGTGATAAACGGCATAAAGGGATGCAACAAACGTAGCAAGGCGTCGAAAAAATCGAGCGTAGCTCGATAGGTCAGCGCATCCACAGGTTGTGCATACCCAGGCTTGACCAACTCTAAGTACCAAGAAGAAAATTCATCCCAAAATAGCTTATAAACAGCCATCAAAGCATCGTTCAGGCGGTATTTCGCAAAGCAGTCGTCCACTTCGGCAATGGTTTTACTCAATCGGCTGCGAAACCATTGTACTGCAATTGCCGAGGATTCAGGCTGAGAAATAACCATATCTGCCTCCCATCCTTTTACCAACCGGAAGGCGTTCCATATCTTATTATTGAAATTGCGTCCCTGCTCGCACAATGCCTCGTCGAAAGGCAGGTCGTTGCCGGCAGGCGAAGTCAGCAACATGCCCATACGCACACCGTCGGCGCCGTATTTATTCATCAACTCAATCGGGTCGGGCGAATTGCCGAGCGATTTCGACATTTTACGTCCCAGCTTGTCGCGTACAATGCCGGTAAAATAAACATTATGGAAGCAAGCCTCGCCTCGGTATTCGTATCCCGATATAATCATACGGGCAACCCAGAAAAAGATGATTTCGGGAGCCGTCACCAAGTCGTTGGTCGGATAATAATATTTAATGTCTTCGTTATCGGGGAAATTGATTCCATCGAAAACAGAGATAGGCCAAAGCCATGAGGAGAACCAGGTGTCCAAACAATCCTCATCTTGACGTAAATCATCAATTGAGAGTTGAGAGTTGTTCATCGACAATGCTTTTTGGAAAGCTTCTTCTTTGGTTTCGGCTACCACATAACCGCCTCCGGGCAGGTAGTAAGCAGGGATACGATGTCCCCACCAGAGTTGGCGGCTGATACACCAGTCTTTGACATTTTCCATCCAATGGCGGTACATATTCTTGAATTTAGTTGGATAGAACCTGATTGTGTCATCCATTACCGCATCTAATGCCGGTTTGGTCAATTCTTCCATTTTCAGGAACCATTGCATCGACAACTTTGGCTCGATAGGAACGTCCGTCCGTTCCGAAAAACCGACTTTATTGGTGTAGTCTTCCACTTTTTCGAGCAAACCGGCTTCTTTTAACTCATTTACAATCAGATCACGAACCTCGAGACGGTCTTTGCCTTCGTAGTGCAATCCGTGATGATTAAGTGTTCCGTCGGCATTGAAAATATCAATGCTTTCAAGGTTATACTTTTCTCCCAGCATATAGTCGTTCACGTCGTGCGCCGGCGTCACTTTCAGACATCCCGTACCAAATTCGATGTCCACATATTCGTCTGCTATGATTGGAACTACGCGGTTACAAATCGGCACTATCACCTTTTTATCAATTAAATGCGCATTTTTCGGGTCATTGGGGTTGATGCATACGGCAGTGTCGCCAAGGATGGTTTCAGGACGGGTGGTAGCAATAATTACAGCCTCCCCAAGCCTCCCTTTATTCTTCTCCCCCTCTATGGGAGGGGGTTGGGGGGAGGCCTCCACCCTATACCTTATATAATACAGTTTGCCCTGTTGCTCTCTATATATTACCTCTTCGTCCGAAAGCGCAGTCAGCGCTTTCGGATCCCAGTTGACCATCCGGATACCACGGTATATCAACCCTTTTTCGTATAAATCGCAAAATACCTTGATAACGCTTTTACTGCGGGCTTCGTCCATTGTAAAACAAGTACGATCCCAGTCGCACGAAGCGCCGAGTTTTTTTAACTGTTCGAGGATAATCCCACCGTGTTTATGTGTCCATTCCCATGCATGTTCGAGAAATTTTTCGCGTGTCAGGTCATCTTTGCGAATCCCTTCAGCAGCTAATTTGGCCACTACCTTGGCTTCGGTAGCAATCGAGGCATGGTCGGTTCCGGGTACCCAAAGGGCATTCTTGCCCATCATCCGCGCACGGCGCACCAGCATATCCTGGATCGTATTGTTCAACATGTGCCCCATGTGCAACACACCAGTCACATTCGGAGGGGGAATAACGATTGTATAAGGTTCGCGATGATCGGGCCGGGATTTAAAAAAGCCATGTTTCAACCAATATTGGTACCACTTATCTTCTACTTGCGAGGGGTCGTATTTACTTGCAATTTCCATTTTCTATCAATCTAAACAGGATGCAAAGATAGCAAAATCAATTGAAAGTTGAAAATTAGAGGTCAGTTCTCAGTTCTCAGTTTTTAGTTTTCAATTTAATACGTATCTTTGCCGCCAATTATAAGCAAGATAGGTAGAATTATGCAAAAAAATCTGGTCATTGTCGAGTCGCCGGCTAAAGCAAAAACGATTGAGAAGTTTCTTGGAAAAGACTATAAGGTCATGTCGAGTTACGGGCATATACGCGATCTGAAAGAAAAAGAATTCAGTATTGACGTCGAAAATAATTATGCGCCCAAATATGTGATTCCACCCGGCAAGGCAAAAATAGTTGCCGCTCTCAAAAATGCTGTACAGGATGCCGGCCAAGTATTGCTCGCATCGGATGAAGATCGTGAGGGAGAAGCCATTGCATGGCATCTGTCGGAAGCGTTGAAATTAAAACCGGAGCATACGCAACGGATCGTTTTTCATGAGATCACCAAAAATGCAATTGTGCATGCCATGGAAAATCCCCGCCCAATCAATATAGATTTGGTCAATGCCCAGCAGGCACGCAGAGTTTTAGACCGCATGGTGGGCTTTGAGGTATCGCCTATCCTGTGGCGGAAGGTAAAGCCGGCGCTTTCGGCAGGACGCGTGCAATCCGTAGCCGTTCGCCTGATCGTCGAACGTGAACGCGAGATTTTGAATTTTGTTGCGGAAGCCTCTTTTCGCGTAACTGCTAATTTTATCCTCTCCGATGGTAAAACGTTGCTCAAAGCCGAACTGAACAAGCGCCTGAAAGACCTGCAAGAAGTAAACAATTTTTTGACGCTATGTATCAATGAGCAGTTTGTGATTGATGATATCACTACCAAGCCCATCAAAAAATCGCCTGCTCCGCCGTTTACCACTTCCACGCTACAACAGGAAGCCGCCCGCAAATTGGGTTTTTCTGTTTCTCAGACCATGATGGTTGCGCAACGCCTTTACGAATCGGGACATATCACTTACATGCGTACCGACTCTGTCAATTTGAGCGATCTGGCTTTGCATACTTCGAAAGAGACGATCCTCAAGACCTATGGCGAAAAATATCATCGCTTCCGTAAGTACCAGACCAAAAGTAAAGGGGCGCAGGAAGCCCATGAAGCGATCCGCCCTACCGACATGAACAAACCTGAAATACAGGGAACTGCACAGGAGAAAAAATTATACGAACTGATATACAAACGTACAATCGCTTGCCAGATGGCTGACGCCGAATTGGCAAGAACAACCATCACGATCGCCGCCGGCGGCCTGAAAGAAAAGTTTGTCGCTTCGGGCGAAGTAATCACTTTCGACGGATTTCTACATGTCTATATGGAGGGCCGGGACGAAGACGACGAGAAAGAACAGGAAAACGGCCTGCTCCCACCTGTCTTTTTAAACGAAAAATTGGGTTTGCAGTATATGATTGCTACCGAAAGATTTACACAACGTCCTTTACGATACGCAGAAGCTGGTCTGGTACGTCGTCTCGAAGAACTCGGAATTGGACGCCCTTCGACCTATGCGCCTACTATTCAAACGATACAGAATCGCGAATATGTGCTTCGCGGCGATAAACCGGGTGAAGAAAGAAGTTACCGCGTGATAACGCTCGCAACCGGCAAAATAACCTCCGACGTCAAAAAGGAAATGATTGGCGTTGATCGTAACAAATTGATTCCTACCGACACAGGCACGGTCGTAAATGACTTTTTGATGGCATATTTTCCGGATATTTTAGACTATCATTTTACGGCTAATGTCGAAAAAGATTTTGACGCAATTGCCGAAGGGCAATTAGTTTGGACAACGGCTTTGGATCGTTTCTATAAATTTTTCCATCCGATCGTAGAAACTGCCGCCGCCGTTAAAACAGAGCGAAAAGTGGGCGAACGCCAAGTAGGTACAGATCCCAAAAGCGGCGAACCGATCTTTGTGAAAATCGGACGGTATGGGCCGATTGCGCAGATTGGTGTAGCGCACCCTGAAGACAAAAATGCGCCCAAACCCCGGTTTGCTTCCCTGATGAAAAACCAATCGATCGAAACAATTACCTTGGAAGAGGTATTGAAACTGTTTGACCTCCCACGCTCCATCGGCGAATACGAAGGGAAAGAAATGACTGCCGCAATAGGCCGGTTCGGGCCTTTCATCCGTCATAACAATGTTTTTATCTCTATTCCTAAAACGCTGAATCCTATATCTATAACGCCTGATGAAGCGATCCTGCTGATTGAGGAGAAACGCAAAAAGGAAACACAACGACACATCAAATCATTTGCCGAAGAGCCGGGACTGGAAATTCTGAATGGCCGTTTCGGACCCTATATTGCATTCAACGGCAAGAATTATCGTATCCCGAAAAACGCCGTTCCGGTAGAGTTGTCGTTAGAGGATTGCAAGAAAATAATTAAAAATTGATCTAAGAGGTTGTTTGAAATTTATTCAATATATTTGTTTAGCAATCTGATATACACTATCCGTAGCCATAAAGGTATAGAAATGGATACTATGTACACCGCTTACAATCAGTTCGTTACATTGCCGGACGCCCCATTCAATGCCAACGGCTTTTGCCGCATCATCGTTTTTGCATTTGCGAAGTTCGGCGGCTAACGGTTCGGGTATTCCGGCTTTGAAAATATCGGGTAATACGGTTGACTGGTTGGCAAATACAATCGGCTTGATTCCCGGAATGACCGGCGTGTTAATTCCTTCCATTCGCAAGCGCTTTACGAAATCGAAATATTTGGTATTGTCGAAGAACATTTGTGTTACTAAGTAATCCGCACCGTTCTTAACTTTTTCTTTCGCATAAAAGACGTCTGTTTCCATGTCGGGCGCTTCTTCGTGTTTCTCCGGATAACATGCCATTCCGTAGGAAAAAGCGGTTGTCGGAACTTCAAAAGACGAATTATCCAAAGCTATTCCCCGATTAAAACGGTTTACCTGTTGTTGCAAATCGGTTGCATGCGCATGGTACTGTTCCGGGTTTTGTTCGACTTCAAGCCTTTTGGTATCGCCGCGCAGAAGCAACAGATCGTAAACGCCGAGAAAGTTCAAATCAATCAATGCATATTCGGTTTCTTCTTTCGAAAATCCCTTACATATTATATGGGGAACAGCCGTTATTCCATACTTGTTTTGAATAGCGGCAGCAATTGCCACCGACCCAGGACGTTTCCGTAAGTATGTTTTTCGCATACTTCCGTCAGGTTGTATTGTCTCTGTATATTCACTATGATGAGACGTAATATTAATGTATTTGGGATCAAATTCACGCAATTTTTCGATTACCTGAAAGACTTTTTGTATATTGTTGCCTTTCAGTGGAGGTAACAACTCAAACGAAAAAGCCGTTTTTTGACTTTCTTTTATCAATTCGATTACTTTCATTGTTTTATTTCATCAATATATAAAAAAAGACAAAGATAATTATTTCGATGAACGTATAAAAGAAAATACAGGCAATAGTTGCATCTGCAAACTAAAAACCTGCTTGAGATTAATTAAACAATTCTATTATGCCTCTTTTAAATACTTTTTT
>Ga0082212_10002087_pt1 | contig 29383 bp, 25 predicted proteins | sample TergutNt197P3_FD_71548 | JGI IMG/M metagenome (GOLD analysis project Ga0082212, IMG submission 71548) | Neocapritermes taracua P3 segment gut microbial communities from Petit-Saut dam, French Guiana - Nt197 P3 | ecosystem: Host-associated > Arthropoda: Insects > Digestive system > Gut ...
CTTTTCTTTCAATTCTGATAGTTTTTCGAAAGCCTCTTCAAAGTATTCTTCCGGCAATTCTTTTGTCAAGCCAATTAGCTCTTTGAGTGTTATTCCCATTACTTTACCTGCATTCAAATATTCTATCAATATTATCCCAGATTCATTGGCTCGAATCAACAATCTTTCCGAAAATAAATTGAGTAAAATAGATTAGTTTATAAAAAACGATCATGCTAATTCTCTTTTAAAACTAAGTTAAATTACAAATAATGCCTTGTGTACAGGAATTGATTTTTAGCCTGATTGCGTGTATTCTATATTGCATGTGGGTGGCAATATGAATTCATTTGACTACATACTAAAGCGTTCTGGAAGAAAAAGCCTGTCGATCAGCGTTGGCAGGGACGCAAACGTCATTGTGAGGGCTCCGGCTGGAATGCCCGACAAAGAAATCCAGGCATTTATCCGCCAAAAGAATGAATGGGTTAAAACCAAACGCGATATACAGATTCAAAAGCAAGCAAAACCTCTTAGTTTCGTTGATGGCGAGCAGTTTGAAATTCTGGGCTTTGCCCACAAAATCAAGATCTATCCCCAGCCAAGCGCTAAAATTGCTGAAGGGTGCCTATACCTGCCAGACCTGCACAACAAGAAAGAGCTAGCTGCGGTATGCCTAAAAGACCTTGCAGCCAAGACTTTTTCTTCCCGTATAACCGCTTTTGAAGATGCGCTGGGCAAACAAAAAAACAACCTCAAACTCTCAAATGCCAGGCGCAGGTGGGGCTCATGCAGCAGCGCAGGGGATATAAATATATCCTGGAGGCTTGTTCTCTGCCCCCTACAGCAAGTTGACTATGTGCTGGCCCACGAAGCGAGCCACTTGGCCCATCCGAACCACAGCAAAGCATTCTGGAAAACCCTTTCAGAAATCTGCCCAACGTACATAGATGACAAGGCGGAGTTGGCAAACCACGAGTTTGTCATGGACCTGATCTAGATTCTTTATTGCAAACGCCATGAGGGCAACTTCACGCCTCTTTTGGCGTTTTTTTTTGCCCATTTCGCTCAAGACCCAAGGCATAAAGCTAAAGAAATAATGCAATTATAAATTTTGCGCATATTATAGCTTGATCATATTTTTTTTTTGCTTAATGTTTTCCGGATAAGCAATAAAGCAGTATTTACAGCATATATATTCTTGCAAAGAAAGGAGTAGCTGTTTATATATGTTAACATTCTTGCAGATTCTTTCCTTGCTGGAGCAAGTATTCTTCTTCCTTGGATACTTCTCGCCATCAAACACGTTCTTGGAAAAGCTCTCAAAAGAGGACGAATACGACTGCCTGTTGAGATTTGCCCAAACGAAAGACGAAGAAGCCAGGCAAAAGCTGATCAACCATAACTTGAGGCTCGTAGTCCATATCACAAAAAAATACTCTGCGTGCTCAATCAGCCAAGAAGACTTGCTGTCTATTGGGACCATTGGGCTGATCAAAGGCATCAACACTTACAACATTGAAAAAGGCAGCAAATTTGCCAGCTATGTTGCCAAATGCATCGACAACGAAATACTCATGGCAATAAGGAACGAGAGCAAACTCTCCAGCAATGTTTTTTTAGAGGATATTATTGGGGCTGATGATGAAGGCAACAACATCACTTTGATCGATGTCGTGCATGGGGACACTCCTGATATCTGTGATAGGGTAGATTTGGGTATTGAGACTGTCAAGCTCAACAATTATATTGAGTCCTCGCTCTCCCAAAGGGAAAAGACAATTTTGAAGATGCGGTACGGCCTTGACGAACACGACAAATACACCCAGATCCAAATTGCAGAAATGCTCAACATATCGCGTTCATATGTATCGAGGATTGAAAAGAAAGCTATTGAAAAACTAGCAAAACAGTTCCAAAGAATTACTTAAGCATTTCCTCCTTGTTTTCGCCTCCAAGCAATTGGGGGCGTTTTTTTAATAAAACTGGGGATGGCCCATTCCCCGTCGCCTTTCCTTGCTTGTTTGGCAGCAAGTTAAAAGCAACATGCGAAGCGCCCAATGCGCGGGGTCCAAATGATTTTTCTTTTTTTAAATACTAATCCTCGCCACCTCGAATGCCAATCCATTGCAAAAACAAGATAGGCTAGCTCCCGGCAAATTGGGCAAGCAGATACTGACTTGCGAAGCTTGTCTTGGCCCGCCCGCGCGCCCAATTTCTTCTTAAAATTCGCCATCTCCCATCCAATGTGTACTGCTGCATGCCTGTTTAAATTATTGCAGATTTGCATCACAATCGGGAGCTATTAAAAAGCAGCAAAAAAAAGAAACCCGGCATAAAAGCCGGCTAAACTGTCATTATTTCTTTCTCTTTCTCTTTCATTATTGCATCTACATTTTTGACAAAGTCATCTAGGATCTTTTGGATGTCTTTTTCGCCTTGCTTCACATCATCCTCTGTGTAGTCCTTTGTCTTTTCGCCTTTTTTCAACTCGTCTATCACCGAGCGCCTGATATTGCGCAAAGCGACTTTGCAATCCTCTCCGCTCTTTGTGACAACTTTCACCAAGTCCATGCGCCTCTCCTCGGTCAACTGGGGCACCAACAGGCGGATTTGCTTGCCGTCGTTGGATGGGTTGATCCCCAAATCGGAAGCCAGGATCGCTTTCTCGATATCCTTAAGGGAAGAAATGTCCCATGGAGCCACCATCAAAACCCTAGGCTCTGGCGATGAGATTGCAGCCATCTGGTTAAGGGGGGTTGCTGAGCCGTAATAGGAAACCATAATTTTGTCCAACATCCTGGGATTTGCCCGCCCTGCCTTCAGGATCGAGAAATCATATATCAGGGAATCGACGCTCTTTTGCATCTTTTCTTGCGCTTGCTCTTCAATTTCGTTAATCATACATTAGCCGCAAGTAGCCCTTTATATTAGCTATAAGTGGGGAAAGTGCGGCCCACCAGCCTTTCTTCAAGTATTTTTTATGCTATAAAGCCTATAACAGCTGTTTCTAAAGCAGACATTTTTATGGCAACGAAGCTGCCGCTTGCCTGTCCAACTTGGATATAAACCTGCCTTGCCAGGCATTAACACAATGCCAAACAAAATGCAGGTATGCAATTTTGCCAAGGGGAGGCGAGAGCTTGCTGCCCAGCAACCCCTAAGTCACCAAGGTGCCGACTTGCTCGCCACTGACAGCTTTTATAAAGTTTTGCGGATCTTTCATTGAAAACACTACGATCGGAATGCCATTTTCCATGCACAGCGAAGCGGCTGTCGAGTCAATGACTTTCAAAGAATCCTCAAGTATCTTTTTGAACGTGATTGTGTTGTACTTCACTGCGGCTTTGTTCACTGATGGATCGCTGTCATAAACGCCATCCACAGTTTTTGCAGATAAAATTGCGTCTGCCCCGATTTCGGCAGCCCTCAACGCGGCAGTGGTGTCTGTCGAGAAGAAGGGGCTTCCTGTCCCTGCGGCAAAAACCACTACCCTGCCCTGCTCCAAGTTTTTTACAGCTTCCCGCTTGCTGAATGGATCACAAATCACATCCATGGGGATCGCCGACTGCACCAACACTGGAACCCCAAGCTGCTCAAGGCTGTCTTTGATAGCCAATGAGTTGATAGCGGTTGCCAGCATACCCATATAATCCGCTGTTGTCCGGTCCATATCGCCGCTTGAGCGGCCACGCCAGATATTTCCACCGCCGACAACAACAGCAATTTGGACACCCATTTCAGCGATTCTTTTAATTTGTTCGCAAGTCTTGTTAATAGTATGGGCATCAAACCCAAAACCACTTTCCCCAGCCAGGGCTTCACCGCTGAGTTTGAGCAAAATTCTCTTGTAATGCGCCATTCAACTCTCCAAAATTTCAAAAAAAGCGCGTGAGCGCTTTTTAGTTTTGTTGTATTTGGCTAGCAATTTCCTCTGCAAAGCTGTCTTTTTTCTTCTCAAGGCCTTCACCCATCTGGTAACGGGTGAATCTCCTGACAACAATATTCTCTCCAATTGTGGCGATAAGCTCATTGAGTTTCGCGGCAACTGTCATGCTTGTATCCTTGACAAAAGGCTGCTCAAGCAAACAAACTTCCTCGTACAACTTGCCGATCCTCCCCTCGACTATTCTTTCAGCAATGTTCTCAGGTTTCCCCTCATTTATAGCCTGTGCCATAAGGATGTCTTTCTCGGATGCAAGGAACTCGTCTGAAACGTCTTCACGGCTCAAGTAGATTGGATTGGATGCAGCGATATGCATGGCAAGATCCTTCACAAAAGCTGTGAAATCAACGTTCTTTGCTACAAAGTCTGTCTCGCAATTGACTTCCACAAGAACCCCGATTTTGCCTCCCATATGGATATAGGAAGCGACCACACCTTCTGCTGCAATCCTGCTGGACCTCTTTGCTGCGCTTGACAAGCCCTTCTCCCTCAAATAGACAATTGCTTGCTCCAAATCGCCATCTGACTCAGTCAAAGCTTTTTTACAGTCCATAATCCCTGCGCCAGTTTTTTCTCTCAAGTCTCTAATCATTTCGGTCGTAACCATTTATTGCTCTCCTCCATCTGTGCCAACTGTTTGGCTCGCAACCAGCTCGTCTTCAACAACTTCATCATTAACAACTTCATCATTTGCTGCTGCTTCTTCTTCGGCAGGAGCCTGTTCATCAACAACAACAGGCTCGTCAAACATGCTCTCTCCCTGCTTGCCCTCTAGAACCGCGTTGGCTATTGTGTTGGATAGCAGCGCTACTGCGCGGATCGCATCGTCATTTCCAGGAATAATAAAATCTACATCGTCAGGGTCGCAATTTGTGTCAACGAGGCCGATGATCGGGATGCCGAGTTTCCTTGCCTCAAGTACTGCAATCCTCTCTTTTTTGGGGTCGATCACAAACATGGCGGCTGGCAAGTCTTTCATATTTTTGATTCCGCCAAGGAATTTTTCAAGCTTGTCGCGCTCTGCTTTCAGCTTGATAACTTCTTTTTTTGGCAAAACGCTGAATGTGCCATCTTCTTCCATCTCATAAAGTTTGTGCAAGCGGTCAATGCGTTTTGAGATTGTGGCAAAGTTGGTCAGTGTGCCCCCAAGCCACCTCTGGTTGACATAATGCGCCCCGGAGCGTTTAGCCTCATTCTCAATTGCGTCTTGCGCTTGTTTTTTTGTCCCCACAAATAGGATGTCTTTGCCTTGCTGGGTGATCTCGCGCACAAAGTCGCAAGCTTCATCAACTTTGACAACTGTCTTTTGCAAATCGATAATGTAGATCCCGTTTCTCTCTGTGAAGATGTACTTTTTCATCTTCGGGTTCCATCTCCTGGTTTGGTGGCCAAATTGGACACCTGCCTCCAGAAGGGATTTCATTGTAATGTAAGGCACTGTTTTGAATCCTCCTTGGTTTTTCCTCCGCAGCATGCTTTTTGCAATGGGCCCATACTCTTCAGAGACACCTTCGGCCAAGCTTGCCACGTGTGTATTAGTAATTTCGCCATGATATTCTATCACAATCTAGCTCTGTGAACAACGGGTTTTTGCCCACTTCTTGGTTTTTACGCTTTTAGTAAATTCCCAAAGTAAGTTCCACAGTGGAAAGGCCTGTGGCGTTTAGTCTGGGAGGGCAAATGCTGTAGAATTTAGTCTGGAAGTTGGGAAATTTCCTTTTTGAAAGGAAACACAACTTATGACAGATAAAAAACAGGCCAAACATAAACACATGACTAGCTAGGGCAGGCAAGAGATACACGAATGCCTCGACAAGGGGATGACTTTCAAAGCGATATCGAAACGGATTGGCAAAGACCAAACCACCATATCGAAGGAAGTCAAGAAACACATGTCCATCCAGCCCTTGAATATCAAGCTGTCCAATGCCGACGGCTCGCCAGCCGGCGCGCCATCAGCTCCTGGGTGGAGATGGACACGGTAATAGGCAGGCCGGGTGGCAAAACAACCATGACATTCGATTTCACCTGCTGCAACTTCACGTTTTGGCTGCTATTGGATGACAAAACAGCTGCTGAGGCCTCCTCCAAAACCAGCTCCCTAAAAAGCCGTGGCATCGGCAGGCTTGCGTTTCGGGGATGCCATCCCCTTGCTTTTGACAGACAACGGGGGAGAATTCTCAAATGCCGCAGCTTTTGAGAAAGACGTTGATGGCGAGCCAGAAACCAAGATGCTTTTTTGCGGCCCGTACCGCTCTAGCCAGAAACCGCGGGTGGAAAAAAACCACACCCTTTTCCGGGACATAGTCCCAAAAGGGGAAAGTTTTGATGATTTTTCTCAAGCGACTGTCGACTAGCTGTTCTCGCATGTGAATAGCGTGAAGCGGAAAATATTGAATGGCAAAACACCTTGTGAGCTGTTCGCCTTCACCTATGGGGATGGGTTGGCGGCTGTGCTGGGAGTCCACCCCATCCCAGCCGCTGATGTCGTCCAGTCGCCACTGTTGTTGAAAAACAAGGCGAAATAAGAACTTTATTCCATAATAATTATACTTTCTAGGATCTTATTTGCGAGCGGAAATTTCCCAACTAAATTCAAAGCCAGTGGAGCTTAACTTGGAAAACGGTTTTTCCAGGCTTGTTTGCCGTGCCCTCTTGCTGGCCCACCGGCATCCAGGACTTGCCTGTTTGGCTCTCAGTTATCTTGCAACCCAGTTTTCCATAGTAAGTTCCCTTTGTTATTTTGCCCTTTCCCTGAGTAAATTCCAGGCGGCCATAACTGTGGAACTTACTTTGGGAATTTACGTTTTACGCTTTTACGGTTCATTTTTTTTCACTGCACTTCTTGTGCTGCATTATGCATGTTTATCATTTGCAGAATATGATACAACGCTTCCAAATTTAACGCATTTGGTATCCATATGGCAGCAAGGCGATTATTGCCTTCCCCCATAAGGTAGAGCGCTGTTCTATCATTATTAGTGCTTAATTCTCGAATACTGCCTAACTGTATGGGGACTTCCGTCTTTTTCTTCATCCCTTCCGAATATATGAATTGTCCATTGCGCAACTCAAAATCTGGTCCAAATGAAATACTCTTTCGGGATATATTATCTGGTGTCAAATCTCTTAAAAGCCAGCGGGTATAAACCGTTCCAAACTCGTCAACGAATTGGGGGTAATGCGGGACAGCATTTTTGACCATTTTTACTGGCTGCCGTCTTTCTTTTTCAATGCAACTTGCTCGACATTTCCTGCGTTAGTAGATATACCTCCAATGGTCAATGAAACGATTTTCACACCCTCCGTGTCATCAAAACCCAAGTTCGTAACCGTATTGCCATAGGTATACGAAATGCCATTTTCATAAATGATGGCTTTGCATGGCTTTCCGTGCCTTAACGCAGAAACCATTGTTGCAACGCCAAGAAAGAAGCAAAGGATAATCAACAGAAGAGCCATACCCTCATCAATGACGATCAACAGCCTTTCTCCCTCCCCTGGGTAAGCTAAGACAAGCAGAAACGCAATGGCAAAAAAAACCATGGCCAATGCGACTGCGGTATTCCTTCTTCTTGCCTTGGCAACCTCGCCGCCTGAATACTCCGCTATTTGTTTCCCAAACATATCTTCGTTCTGCATTTTATCCTCTCCTATACAAAATGTAGCTACACTAAAAAGGCCGCATTCCTGAGTGGGCTGTCGGGATTGTTCAATAAATATTTATACACAACGCGAAAGTCCGCCGAATCGTTTCCATATCCCAAAGCGCGCCCAAGAATATATCCCGCAATATACTCACGCCAATTATGATAGGCCTTCGTCGCGTTATCAGCGGCTTTGCGCATAAATTCCCAACCTTCGGACTCATCCAAATACCCCGCCTTAACGCTGTACCGCGCGACAAAACCTGTGCGCCCATAGTCCCAAGACGCCGTTGTCCGAATGTTAAGCAATTCCATCTCGGAATAGCCCAAACTGCGCAATAGACTCTTGCAACGTAAATACGCTGAATATGAGGAGTCGTTTACTTTGGCTATAAAACCTCCCAATATAGCATCGTAAGCCTCATCGGCAGCTGATGTACGATTCCCGGCAATTGCCAAGCGCTCTGCAATTTCCAATGCATCCTCTCTACAAGTTATCCCCCACCACGGCATAAGAAAATCATTTGCGGCACTGTCTTTGCTTACATGCAAACGAAATGTCCGGCAGGATTCACCGTTGTTCGATAACAAGACAGCTCCAAATGCCAATAGCCGTATTTGCTCTGCTGTAGCTGGGAAATCTGCCTCGAATTCGAGCATTTTTTTCGAGGTCAGCTTCTTTAAATTGGCAGATCTTAAAAAGTCGTTGAAAATTGACAACAAAACCACTTTCCTTGCTATGATGAATTAAAACACGATTATTCGAAAAAATGAAGTACTGTGTTGTTGCGAATAGATCGTTTGCGCTAAGCACAAAAAGTCAGGCTTTGAATTATTTTCGATATAGCTTTTTCTATTCTCTCTAACTATATCTACTTTCCATTTAAGCGTGTTCAATTTGATTATATCGCGCGATCTGTTGGTTCAATTCAGAATAAGCTTATCTTTATTTATAATTTCATAGCAACTATTCAGTTGCAAAGTGTTTGCCTGAAGCATTATGCAAAATTCATGGGCGAAGATTACTAAGTATCCCAAACAATTTTTAGAAACCATGCACAAGACTTGCCAAGCAAAATTCTAGAATGCACAAAACAGGAGGCTATCATTAGTTTGTTAGAGCAGCAGCTTTTGCTGCCGGGGCTGTTGCATAAGGTTCCTTTTCTTTAAAGAACGTGTTATGACGAAGCTCTCAAGATGGGACAAAAATCACGCCCTGTCTGGCGAGCTTCTCATTAGCGTTATACTTATATTGATATTATGCAGACACGAGTAACCGATATCTGTTATATTGAGAATATTTTTTGTGCTTTTTGATATTAAATTGACTTCCAGAGAAAATGTTGCATCCTAGTGTTGCACACACAAAATAGATAGGCAACACAAGCTGGGAGCCGCAATTGATTATAGCACACCCATCCAACAATGGGAAAACAGATGCAATACAACCAATCGGGCGCCAGCACGCAAATGGGAGAGGACCAGCTGCCGGGATTTGTGGGCTTTGGGAGGCAAGCGGCCACAATATCATTTGAGGCCGATGGCAAGCAAATCACCCCACTATCCATTTGCCAGGGGCGGTATGGCTGAGCTCACATCCCGCTTTGTAGACAACATGGTCATTTCCAAGCACCAGGAGAGCTTCAGCAGCCTACACAGGAGCCCACATGGCTTGGGGGAGACGCTATAGATCCTCATTTGCGCAAATTGCATGTGGGTGCGCTCCACCAGGGGCATCGAGCGGCTGTGCGCGACTGGCGCCGGGGCAATCTGGCTGCCAGGCGGCAGCGGGCTTGCATTGTTTTGTCGAGAAGAGGCTCCTGGCTGCCTGCGGTGTCGCGGCCAAATTCTCGAGCTGTTGTTGCCCCCTTTTTCCGCTTGTGTTTGGAAATGCCGAAGATGCGGCCGATAAGATATTTGAACTGGTGACTACATGTGGCGACGCATTCTGCACCAGCGCAGAAGTCGAATCGATTGGGCTGCTTTGCCTATAAAATCAACACTATTTCCGACTATCACCAATTTTTTTGATAAAGAAGATTTTTTCCAAGTTCTTTGAAAAGAAGCCTTTATTAAGTTTGGCGCCATACCTATTTTGCTGCAATACCGCGGTGTAAAAAGCATTTTGAAGCACTTGGACTGGTCGAATTGCTTCTTTTATGATGTTTTCCACACAAAACCGCACTGGTTTTAAGCCAATTCCCACAGTGAATCCAGCAGGTCCTACTGTGGAGTTGCTTTGGGAATTAACGATTTTTATGGAAAAAAAGCGTAGGCAAAACTTCATTCGCCTGCGCTTTTTGGTGCCAGCTTTTTTTACACAGTTTAGATTATATATTTAGCTGTGTCGTTTATAAGCCCTTCTTCCTCTTCTTTGAAGCTAGCCTCCACATATTCTTTTGTGACCACAAACGTTTCTTGGTCATAATCTGGCGCATAGAAAGAGATCTCAGCCAATAGTTTCTCCATGACAGTGTGCAAGCGCCTGGCCCCGATGTTTTCTGAGGTCTCATTTTCCATAAAAGCTATCTTGGCAATATACTCAAGAGAGTCGTCCGAAAAAGACAAATCCACACCCTCTACTCGAAGCAGCTCTTTGTATTGCTTGATAATCGCGTTTTGTGGTTGTGTAAGTATGTTTTTAAAGTCCTCTTCTGTCAGGTTGTCCAGTTTGACCTTGATTGGAAAGCGCCCTTGGAGCTCAGGTATCAAATCTGTAACTTTGGACGAATGAAACGCGCCTGCCCCGATGAAAAGGATATAGTCAGTTTTTATCGGTCCATATTTGGTATTGACGGTGCAGCCCTCCACCACAGGCAATATGTCGCGCTGGACACCTTCCCTGGATACATCGGGTCCTACCCCTTTAGACGAGCCAGATGCGATCTTGTCGATCTCGTCAAGAAAGATGATCCCTTCCTGTTCTGCGAGCCTTAGGCCCTCCTCCGTTATCGAGTCCATATCCAGCAGCTTTTGGGCTTCCTCGCTAGCGAGTATAACCCGGGCTTGGGCAACTGTGGCTTTTCTTTTCTTGTCCCGTTTTGGCCAAAGGTTGCCTAGGACATCGCCCATATTCATAGTCATCTCATCCATGCCTGACTGGCCGATTGTCCCGATGTTGATATTTGAGGAGCCTGAAACCGTCAACTCGATAACCATATCCTCCAATCGGCCCTCTTTGAGGCTTACACGCAGCGATTCCCTGCGCTCATCCAGATCACGTATTTTCTCGTCATTCTCTGGAGCCTTCTGGTATGTGCCCTTTCCCCCAAAGTACATCTCATATGCGCTCATCTCTCCTTGTTTGGATGCTGAAGGCGCAATTATTTCAAGGAGCCTGTCGTTGACAAGCTCAGCCACCTTTTGCTCGACTTTCTCTTCCTCCCGCTGTTTGACCAGACGGATGGATGTGTTGGCTAAATCCCTGATCATGCTCTCTACATCCCTGCCTACATAACCTACTTCTGTAAACTTGGTTGCTTCGACTTTTATAAAGGGCGCACTGACTAGTTTAGCCAGCCTCCGGGCAATCTCGGTCTTGCCTACCCCAGTTGGCCCAATCATTATGATATTTTTGGGTGTGATCTCGTCTTTCATCTCGTCTGAGAGCAGTTTTCTTCGGTACCGGTTCCTGAGCGCGATAGCTACGCACTTTTTGGCTTCTTTTTGCCCAATGATATATTTGTCCAGCTCTTTGACAATTGCAGATGGTGTCAAATCATCCATCATATCACTCTCCTACAAGCTCACAATTTTGATATTTGAATTAGTATATACACAAATCTCCGATGCAATCAGCATCGCCTCTTTGACAATCTCGTCGGCGGACATGTTGGAGTGGCGCAACAACGCTCTTGCAGCCGCCAATGCGTACATGCTTCCAGACCCGATCGAGGCGACTCCGTCATCAGGCTCAATCACTTCGCCATTTCCGGAAATGATTAGAAGGCTGTCTTTGTCGCATGCAATCAACAGCGCGTCGAGCTTTCGAAGAAAGCTGTCAGAGCGCCATTCCTTTGCAAGTTCTATGGCAGAGCGCTGCAGGTTGCCAGAATATTGGTCAAGCTTTGCCTCAAATTTTTCCTCAAGGGCAAAAGCGTCAGCCACACTCCCTGCAAAGCCTACAGCAACCTTGCCGTTGAATAGTGTCCGCACTTTTTGGGCTGTGTGTTTCATGACAGTTGACTGCCCCATGGTGACCTGCCCATCGCCGCCTATCGCAATTTTTTCCTTTGTCTTTACTGCTAGAATTGTCGTCGCTTGAAACATCGTTTCATCCTCCGTTGTGTAGCATTCTAGCATATATCAATAGGGCTTCTCTAGAGAAAGCTTTAGAAATTTGCCCATAGCGCTTAAAAACGGGTATTTTGTTTTTTTTTCATAAGATTTTTGTATAGAGACAAAAAAACTTGCCAGACTCTTTAGTAGGAGACAATAGCTTGACATCCGCACAATTAAACAAATCTCAAGTTTTTGCGAGCAGCTATTGACATCAGGGCAATTTATGCTAAAATTATTGCTAGCACTCAAACGTAAAGAGTGCTAGCAACTGTGAAACAATTTTCAATTGATCCCTTAAAGGAGGAAGAAAAATGAACTTAAAACCGCTTGGAGACAGGGTTGTGTTGCAAATCAAGCAATTGGAAGAAAAGCTTGAAAGCGGCATTTATATGCCTGAAACATCCAAAGAGAAGTCGCTTGAAGCTACAGTTGTCGCAGTTGGCACTGGTGTCATTATTGAAGGCAAAAAAGTGCCTCTGGATGTCAAAATCGGCGACGCTGTTATTTATAACAAGTTCTCCGGCACAGAAGTGAAAGTCAGCAATAACGAATACTTGATCGTCAGGCAAGACGATATTCTGGCAATAGTCGAATAATCCAGGAGGGAATGAAATGGCTAAAGACATAAAATACGGCGTTGATGCTCGCAATTCGCTAGTCGATGGCGTTAACAAGCTGTCAGACGCGGTTAAAGTAACACTAGGCCCCAAAGGAAGGAATGTCGTCCTGTTCAAGAAATTCGGAACCCCGACTATCACAAACGACGGCGTCACAATCGCGAAAGAAATCGACCTTGAGGATCCATTTGAGACCATGGGAGCCTCCCTTGTGCGCGAAGTCGCTGTCAAGACAAATGACATTGCAGGAGACGGAACCACAACAGCAACTATACTCGCCCAAGCGATTATTAAAGAAGGCTTGAAAAACATCACAGCTGGCGCAAACCCGATGATTTTGAAAAAAGGCATCGAGAAAGCGTCTGCAGTTGTCGTTGACGAGCTAAAGAAGCAAAGCAAACCTATAAACGATAAAAACTCCATTTCACAGCTTGCAAGCATTTCTGCCAATAGTGAAGAAATCGGTAACTTTATCGCCAACGCAATGGAGAAAGTCGGCAATGACGGCGTTATCACCATTGAGGAAGGCAAAAGCATGAACATCGAGCTGGAGTTCACAGAAGGAATGCAGTTCGACAGAGGATACATCTCAGCGTACTTTGTGACTGACACCGAAAAGATGGAAGTCTACTACGAGAACCCATATATCCTGATTTCAGACAAGAAAATATCAAATATTGAAGATATCCTCCCCGTTATCGAGGAAGTAGCACAAAACAGGAGCAACCTGCTTATAATTTCTGAAGACATAGACGGCAATGCCCTTTCACTGCTGGTTCTCAACAAGCTCAAAGGAGCCATCAATGTAGTTGGCGTAAAAGCCCCCGGCTTTGGAGACAGGCGCCGCGCAATGCTCGAAGATATCGCATTGCTAACTGGCGGCACTGTTATCAGCGAGCAGCTGGGCATGGACCTCAAAGCGGCAACGCTTGCTGAATGCGGAAAAGCCAAATCCTGCAAAATCGACAAAGACAACACAATCATTGTCGAAGGCGCCGGAGACAGGGTTAAAGTCACAGACAGGGCCAGGGCAATCAAGCTTGAGATAGCAGAGACCGATTCTGAGTATGACCGCGAGAAACTCCAAGAAAGGCTAGCCAGGGTTGCCGGCGGTGTAGCTGTCATCAAAGTTGGCGCAGCCACTGAGACAGAGATGAAAGAACGCAAATTCAGGGTCGAGGACGCACTCAACGCTGCCAAAGCCGCTGTCGAGGAAGGCATCGTCGCCGGAGGCGGAGCAGCCCTGATTATGACTGTGCCAGCAATCGAAGAGTTGATTGGAACCCTTGAAGGCGATGAGAAGACAGGCGCCCAGATTATAAGGCGCGCTGTTGAATCCCCAATCAGGCAGATAGCAGAAAATGCGGGCGTTGACGGCAGCATTGTTGTCAACAAGCTACTCACAGACTGTGTGGGGCTAGGTTTTGACGCTCTGTCATTCGAGTACATCGACATGATCGAAGCCGGGATTATCGACCCGACAATGGTAGTCAGAAGCGAGATCCAGAACGCTTCTTCTATTGCTTCAATGTTGATAACAACTGAAGCCGCTGTCGCTGAAATCCCAGAGCCGGAGCCACCAATGCCAGCTGGCGGCGGAATGCCGATGATGTAAGCCCACATAAATAAAATGAATCCCTAGGTTATGCGCTATAACGCATAGTCTGGGGATTTTTTGGTGTCGCTGCTCGTTAAGCTATATTCCGAATGATGCTGAAGGCGAGAAATCACAGTATGTGCCGGGCACTCTGTGCAGCGGCGGCCTGGCTTCCACTACAACGATTCCCAGATTGCCTGAAATCAATGAAAGTGAAAAAGCGCAATTTTCAGCTGTCAACATGAGCCAAATGTTTTTGATGGGGAAGCTAAGCCAAGCAACAGGCGCCTATCAATACATGGCAAACATTGCCATGATAACTATTATGTCAACTCTATGGATGGAAGCGAAATTACCCAAGCAAAAGTGCTTTATGTGCAGCCTGGGAGCTACAACATCGCCCCGATGGCTTTAGAAAACTTTTCGCCCAGCGGTTTAGCGCCAGGGAGCGCGCGCCCTCTTCAGGCAAAATAAACAACGTCGAGTCGATTGTTGTCAAATTCCATCATGACCCAAATGCTTACCTGGCTATCGGTTTCACCCTCACATAGTTTCAGCCGTTTGACAGGATCCACCCGGATATTATTCTGAGAATACCTCCCCGCATCCCGTTTTCTTTTGACCCGCCATATATTCCTCCATATATCTACGTTAAAGTTGTTGATGGATCAGCCCCCCATTGTCTTTGATGATACAAGACCCTCTCCCCAAGCAGCATTGCTGCCTTACTCTTTTTTATGCGAGATTTGATACAAAAGATTAGTATTCAACATTTAGCCATGTGAGTTGGAGGCAAAAGATAAATAATACCAATAAATATGGCATAGGCACAGGGGCGCAAACATCTGGAATCGCGACAACAACCTTGCAATGGGGCTGGAACAAAGGGGTGTGGCCATCCCTGCCTGACTTTTGGACAACTTGATGTGCAACAATCCGAGAGGATCTGGCGGCAAAGGGCAAGCCAGCAATGGCGGGGGAAAGAGCCGCATGAGCCAAAAGGTTCAAGTGCGGTTCTGGCAGCCTCACAGGCAGTTCCCATTGGCAGCCGGCAGTGAATTTGTTGTTGCATGTTAACTTTTTTAAAATTGAAGGTCAAGATTTGCCAATTCATCCTTGCACATGGAGTGCGGGGGATTCTCGGCTATTCTTGGCCTTGACTATCTGCGTATCCATAAGAGATGTTGGCAGCCCAGTTTTTTTGCGCGTCACTGCCCTTTTCTCAAAGCACAATGGCTGCCAATACTATCCTCCATTGCGCATAATCAACGCAGCGGCTTCGATAAACCAATTGATGGCGCCTATTGCGTTATTGGTACTAGCAAGCTCTTTTATTCGGCTCAGGGCAATGGCGGCATCTGCATCGCCTAAATATGCTTTAATTGAGCCATCACCGGCAAGCAAAGCAGCCAAACAACAGCCTTCGTCAGCCAAGTCGCCTCCTCCAGTAAGAGCGGAGCGCGTTCTTTCGATGATACTGGCTACGATACCTTCTTTGGGGAAGTAGGCATCTCCTTGTTTTTCGCATAGTTGCCCGGTTGATATAAGAAAATCGCCTGCACAGCCCAACAACTCGTCAACACAATATATGTCAAGGCCAAGGACAATGCCATGCAGCGTGAGGGGCTCGTCCATGGAGCTGATTGCCATATACAAAGGCTCTAAATACGGAAGCCCCCCGTCCCATGGCTTGCCAGCAAGCAACTGGCCATTGCCAGCGTTCTCTAAATAGCCATAATGCACTAGCTCGCTTACTGCGCCTGCGACAAAGGCGACACGGCTTTCGGGCGTTGAAATGCTGCCTTTGTAATCCAACGCGCATAAAAAATAGTTTAAGGCATATGAGCTAGGATCCATGAAACCAACCTTTGTATTTGCACAATATCTTTTCTTTTTGCGTTCTTTTTTTCTATCCGGTCCTTGATTAATACAATACCCTATTTGAGCAATAGCTGCCAGTGTCAGGATTCGACAGCCAGCTCTTCCTTAAGGACTTCAACGGCTTGCTCCAACAACTCCATTGGTATGTTCAAAGCAGGCAACAGCCTGATTTTATCTTTTGCCAAAATGGCCAACACTCTTTTTGACATCATGGACTTGACCACTTCGTTGGCAGGCCTGTATTTCGGCTTGACACCTACCATCAAACCCATGCCGCTAACAGACTCGACACCAGGGGCTCCGGAAAGCTCGCTCATCAAGTATTCACCTTTTTTAGCCACTTCTTCCATTAGTTCTGGTGTCAGCCTGTTATAAATGCTGATTACACCTGAAGCCACTGCCGCATTCCCGCCAAAAGTCGACCCATGGGAGCCTGGGGTTAGGGAATCTTTTGCCGTCTCTGCAAAGAGGATCGCCCCAAAGGGGAGCCCGCCCCCGATTCCCTTAGCTGTCGTAATAATATCCGGAGCTATTTCGAAATGCTCATAGCCAAACATTTTGCCGGTTCTGCCGTTGCCTGTCTGGACCTCGTCGATGATGACAAGGATGTCATGTTCCTTGGCTATTTCGCCTACACCTTTGACAAAATCCGAATCCAGCACATTCAAGCCGCCCTCTCCTTGGATAACCTCAAGCATGATAGCGCAACATTTTCCGGAATCTGCGATTTTTTTGAATGCATCCAAATCGCCTGCATCGATATAGGAAAATCCTGGCAACATGGGCCCCAGGCCTTCCTGCAAAGACTCTTGGCCAGTGGCAGACAAAGCCCCATAGGACCTCCCATGGAAAGAGTTTCTAAGCGTAACAATCTCGAAGCGGCTTTCGCCGAGGTATTTGCTTGATGAGTACTTGCGCGCGGCTTTTATCGCGCCCTCGTTTGCCTCAGTGCCCGAGTTGCAGAAAAACACTTTGGAAAACCCTGATACCTGGCACATCAATTCAGCCAGCTTTAACTGGGGCAGATTGTAATATAGGTTTGATGTGTGGCTGATCAGCCCGAGCTGCGCTGTGACTGATTGGATCCACTCCAAGTCGGCGACGCCAAAAATATTGACTGCAATGCCTGCCCCCAAGTCAATATACGTGTTGCCGTCTTCCCCATAGAGCAAAGACCCTTTGCCGCCCTTCAACGCAAGCGCGAACCGGTCGTAAGTCTGCATAACATAGTTCTGGTCTAGCTCTAAAATTTCGCCGAATAAGGTTGTTTCAGACATTTTACACCTCCTGCATCGTGAACATTGTGCCAATGCCCTTGTTGCTGAGCAACTCTATCAATACTGAATGGGGCGTCCTGCCATCGATAATGAAAACACGGTTGACGCCTTTTTTCACTGCATTAATACAGCATTGGGCTTTTGGTATCATCCCCCCGGAAATTATTCCATCATCAAAACATTTTTGCGCATCTTCAAGTGTCAAGTGGGGGATCAAGCTCGACGGGTCAGAGGGGTCTTTTAGCACTCCCACCACATCGGTCATGCAAATGAAGCTTTCTGCCTCCAAGGCAGCGGCTATCTCAGAGGCGGCTGTGTCGGCATTGATATTATAGGTGTTGGAGTCCATGTCAAATCCGATTGTTGATATCACAGGGATGTATCCCATGCTCAACAAATCCAAGACAGGGGCGGGGTTGATCTCGGTGATGTCACCCACGTACCCAAGCCGTTCATCCATGAATTTCGCGCTTATCAACCCCCCGTCCATTCCGCTTATGCCAACAGCCCTGCCTCCAATGGTCTGGATTGTGCTGACTAAATCTTTGTTGACTTTTCCGGCAAGAACCATTGTGGCGATCTCGGTTGTCTCTTTGTCGGTGACTCTAAGGCCATCCAAAAACTCGCTTTTTTTGCCGACTTTTTCGAGCATTTGGGTTATCTCCGGACCGCCCCCATGGACGAGGACTATTTTGATGCCCACCAATGACAACAAGACCAAATCACTCATTACATCGCGTTTTGCCTGGATAGAATCCATCGCATTCCCGCCGTATTTCACGACCACAATCTTGTTGTGGTATTTTTGGATATAAGGAAGGGCGTCAATCAGAACTTCCGCCCTCTCCTGGTTGCTTAATTGAGCTGTCATGTCCTGTAATCTCCATTTATTTTCACATAATCGTATGTCAAATCGCAGCCCCATGAAGTAGAGGTCTCCTCACCTTCATCAAGGGCGATGTTTATCACAATATCGTCGTCAAGCAGCGTCCTCCTGGCTGTCGGCTCGTTAAAGTCCAGCCCGTACCCGTTCTCGCAGACTTTCACTTGCCCGCCCTTCGAGACAAATTCAACATCAATCTTGTTAATGTCCACATCAGCGCCGCTATAGCCTATAGCGCACAACACTCTCCCCCAATTGGCATCAGCCCCAAACACAGCACATTTAACCAGAATTGAGGAGGCGACTGCCTTGGCGACAGTTTTTGCCGCCTGCTTGTCTTTTGCCCCAGAAACGTTGACTGTAATCAGCTTGGTTGCCCCTTCAGCGTCCTTGGCTATCATCTTGCAAAGGGTTGTTGTGACCCAGCTATAAACTGACGCCAAAGTGTCGAAAGCCTCCCCTGCCCCGCTAACCACTGCATTTCCAGCAAGGCCGTTTGCCATAAAGAACAATGTGTCATTAGTTGATGTGTCCCCGTCAATTGTCAGCATGTTGAACGAGTCGCAAACATCAGCTGACACTAGTTTCTGGGCCATTTCGGGTGTAATATCCACATCGCTCGTCACAAACACAAGCAAAGTCGCCATGTCGGGATGGAGCATGCCAGAGCCTTTGGCGATAGCGCCAATCCTGCATGGCACGCCATCGATCTCAAACTCGACTGCCAGTTCTTTTTTAACCAGGTCTGTGGTCATAATCGCCTCAGCTGCGTCATTTGAAAAATCGCCCATGTTTCTTGAAAGCTCTCTTATGCCTGGCCCTATGGCATCCAAGGTCAATTCAGCGCCGATAACACCTGTTGACGCCACAAGGATGTCTTTGGCGTCAAAGCCCAAGCACCCGGCTGTAAGCTCGCACATCTGGCTGGCTATCTCCAAACCGTTTTTATTGCAAGTGTTGGCGTTTCCGCTATTTATCACTATCGCGCTCGCATATCCATCAGCGAGGTTCTCTTTGCTCACGACAAGCGGGGCGCCTTTGACCAGGTTTTGGGTAAACACCCCTGCCGATACAGCCCTTTTTTCACTGGCGATCAACGCAAGGTCTTTTTTTGTCCTATTGCGCCTGACACCGCAGTGCATGCCAGCAGCGCTAAAACCTTGGGGAGCGCAAATCCCGCCTTCAATCTCTTTAAAAGCAGCCATTTTTACACCTTCAAGCCTTTCACCTCTTCAAAGCCCAGCATCAAATTCAAGCACTGGATAGCAGCCCCAGAGGCCCCTTTGCCTAAATTGTCGAAGCGGGCGTTGAGGGTAATCCGGTCTTTATTTCCACAAACTAGAATTTCCATGTTGTCAAGGCCCTGCAACCCGTTTGAAGCATAATATATAGCCTCGTCTGTGAAATCCAGCACATTGATGAGCTGCTCTCCAGCGAATTTGTCCTTGTAGATTTTTGTTATGCCTTGGCCGTCAACCGGCTTTGAAAGCATGCTGGTATAAAGGGGAATGCTCACGATCATCCCGCTGTAATAATCTGCGACTATAGGGTTGAAAAGCGGCGGCGAGTCCAAGCCGGCGATCCCTTGCATCTCTTTAAGATGCTTGTGCCCTTGGGCTATCGAGTACATCCTCGGTGAAGAGTGCCCAATATCCCTGCCTTCCGACTCATAGTCAGCTATCATAGACTTGCCTCCTCCGCTGTATCCAGAAATGCCGAAACACGACAGCGGGAAAGAAGGCGTTATTATGCCCGCCTCCAAAAGGGGAATAGCTAGCGCCAGGAATCCCGTCGCATAACAGCCGGGCACTGCGACCCTGTCTGCCGAGCAGATTGCTTTCCTGTTTTCTTTGGAGAGCTCCGCAAATCCATACACAAACGGCGATAGGGTTCTGTGGGCAGTAGACGCGTCAATAATCCTTGTCGATGGGTCTGTGACAAGCCCCACTGCTTCGACTGCGGCATCATCCGGCAAGCAAAGGAAAGCCACATCGCATTCGTTTAACAGCTCAGCCCGCTTAGCAGAGACTTTTCTATCTTCTTCACTAATTTCAAGTATTGTTATTTCTTCATGGCCTGCCAGCCTCTCGCGGATATTAAGACCTGTAGTGCCTTGGCTGCCATCAATGAAAATTTTGTAACCGCCAGCCATATTGGACCTCCTAAAATTTAGTTGTATTGATGTATAATTATACGTCATAATATGGATTTGTCAAGCAAAAAGCCATATTTTTGACATAAATCCGTGTCAATATGCATCTAAGCTGTATAATTATTATCCTTCCTGGATTAATTTTCTTAAGGCTTGGTTAAAAGGCTGGAAAAATCATCCCTATTTTGACAAGATAAACAGGGCTTGATGAAATGTAGTGGTTATGCCGTCAAAGTGACATATATATACACTAATTATTTATTTTTTTCTTATTGTACTATTACCAAAGATTGATGGCGAAACTATTAATGCGCTTTAATTTCAAGGTGTTAAGGATAAGTGACATTTCAACCCACTTTGGCCAAAACTAGCGCTGATAAAAAAATATTAAAAACTGTAGAGTAATTAATAATAAATAATCAGAATACGTACAATACTAGAATATGCGCCCATAGTATGCTGCAAAATATGGAAAGCTGTTGAATTGAATGCCTACATGGCGTTTTTCAGCTAAAATCCATTTAAAACAATACAAATTTGTAACATTTTAGCATCCTAAATCTTCAATAGCATCGGCTTATATGCTATGATAAGTTATTATAGGATGGCTATGTTCAATTTTTTACGAGGTGTACATTGAAATTTATTCATGTTTCAGATTTGCATCTGTGTTCCGGGTTTGTATCTACTTCCCTTTCGCCGGAAATAGCGGATGCCCATAGGGCGCAATTGTGGAAGACATTTCAAGATATTATAGGACTGTGCAGGGATGAATCTGTAGATGTGCTGTTGGTTAGCGGGGATTTATTTGAGTCAGCCTATTCGAGGATATCGGATATCAAATCCATTTCCGATATTTTTGCGAGCATTCCCGACACAAGGATATTTATCTCCCCTGGAAACCATGATTGCATAAACAACTCATCTTATTACAACATTGTCCAATTCCCACCTAACACCCACGTTTTCCGCAAGTATGAGGAAGTGCACATCCCAGAGCTAAACTGCTCTGTGCACGGGTTCGGATGGGATAAAAACCGCTTCAAGGAAATGCCTTTTGCCTTTGGCGAAATCGACAGTTCCCGCATCAACATCTTGTGTTTGCACTGCGATATATTCACCCAAAGCGACTATTTGCCCATCAACCGCAATGACCTTGCTATGGTTGGTTTTGACTATTGCGCGCTGGGCCATATCCACAAAGCGCAACAACTTGGCCAGAATATCTTTTATTCCGGCAGCCCCGAGCCGCTGAACTTCGGAGAGGAAGGCCAGCACGGGTTTGTGCGGGGGACATTTGACGAAAACAAGAAGGCCAGCCTCACCTTCTCAAGCGCTAACCACCGGGAATTTGTGACGCTGCATATTAAAATTGACGCAGAAATGGATATGGACTTTATTAAGAACGAGATTTTGAAGTCTTGCCAAGAAACCATGTCGAAAGATATCTTTCGGATTATTTTCACAGGCATCGCCCACCCGCATATCAGCATAGAAAATGTAATGCTCGAATTGAAAGACGATTTTTACAGCCTTGATTACTATGACCGGACAGTGCCCGATTACGACATAAAAAAAATCTACCAAGACAACAAGGACAACATTGTCGGCAAATTCATTTATTCTCTGACGCAAGACGCCACTAAGGACCCAATAGCTTATAAGGCGCTTCTGTCAGGTTTGGAGGCCCTGCTCTACGGGCAGGAGGACAACTGATGTTTATTAAAGACATTTACCTCGTAGCCTTCGGCAAATTCCATGACAAGAGAATATCCCTCTCTAGCGGGCTAAACCTAGTCTATGGAGGCAACGAGTCAGGCAAAACCACAATGCACAAGTTTATCGAAGGGATGTTTTTCGGCTTTTTCAAGCCATATTCTAAAAACAAGATTTACACCCCTGAGCAGCTTAAGTACACCCCTTGGAGCGGTTCTGACTACAAAGGGACGATGGTTTACGAAAAAAACAACCGGCAATACCGTTTGGAGAGAAGCTTCGCCAAGAACAATGAGTACGTGAGGCTTTATGACGACTACACGGGAACTGACCTGACAGACACCCTTGACTACGATAGCTCCTACAAGCTGCCAAAAGCCAATAAGCATATTCCTGTGAACAATGTCCTTTTCAAGAACACAGTGAGCATTGGCCAGCTGTCAAACATCACCGACCAGGATCTTGTGAGGGAGATTGGAGACTTGTTTGTGGACACCAGCGGCACCCATTCTTCAGGGGTATCGCTCAAAGACGCAATAGACCGCCTGGAAAAGCTCAAATCAAAGATCGGCACTAAAAACCAAACCCGCTCCCCGCTGGGGATCGCAACAGCAGCGCTCAAGACTTTGGAAATTGAAAAGTCTAAAAGCGAAGAGATATCGGCATTAAATAAAAAACGCTATATCGAGCTGCGCAAGACCGAAGGCGCCATTGCCAGGCTAAACACCCAGAAAAGCCAAATACAAGAACAGCGCGAACACAGCAAGCTTGGAATGGCAAGGACCAAATATGAAAGATGGCAAAATTTGCTAGATGAAAGCCAAAACTTGGAGCAAGGCTTGGCTAACTCCACAATGATTGACGAGACTCTTGCCAGCGAGTTTGACAAGACAAACGCAGCTATAGACTTTACCAATAGGACCTTGGTGAACATGTCTGTCCAAAAAGAGCACTTGGAGCGCCAAGTCAATTCTGCCAGCGCCCAGCTCAACGAAATCAACCAGAATGTCAAAAACATTCCAATTGAAGAAATGGTTGAAGACAAGACAGTGCTTGAAAGCACAATAAAAAAGCTTGAAAACATAACAGCTGAAAGAGAGTCGATTGAAGACTCCTCCATTGAGAAAAAATACGAGTCAGTGCGAAAGCTTCAACGCCTCTTCTCTGTCTTTGGCACTATTAGCGCCATGATCGCAGTAATTTCGATCATCTTGCATTTTCCGACCGACCAGAGGAATCTGCTTTATGTAGCAATCGGCTTTGCCCTGCTAGGCACAGTTCTTTTAGCCATGTGGGCGATAACAAACAGAAAGCGCAAGCAAGTGGAAGAAGAGTTCGAGCGATACGACACTATTTACAGCCGGTATGCAAACATGGCTATCGTCTGCGAGATCGATATAGAGCAATTCAAGAAAAAGTACGGGTGCAAAAACCTCACCGAGCTGGAAGACCTGCTGTCAAACACGCAGATGATCACATCAAAGATTTATGAGCTTGAAAAGCAGGAAACAGTATATTCCAGCAGTTTAGCTGAGCTAAATGAAAGGATCGCCCAGTTGAACCAAGACTTGGAGAACCTCAAAACCAACGCCGACAGCTATCTTGAGAAAGCAGGGGTCAAGACCTTGGAAGAGTTCACAACCTCCACATTGGCTATGAGGGAACAAGCTGTGTTCAGGGCAAGGCTAGAGGCAAACAAAGAGCAGTTGAATGCGTTGTTGTCAGGAATAGACATAGAAGTCATGGAAAGCGAAGCGAAACAAGCTATCAGCTTGGGTATCTCCCCTTCTTCCATAGAGTCTTCTGGAGCTGACGAGGCCATTGACCGCAGCAACGACGAGCTTCTGCAATTGACCAGTGAAGCAGCGGCGCTGAGGGCTGCAATCAATGAAGCGGAATCCTCCGTGCGGCCGCTCAACGAAATAGTTGAGGAAATCGTGCAAGTGAAGACGAAGCTAAATGACTATGAGACAGAGTTGAAAGCTTACAGCTTGGCAATCGAAAAAATAAACAGCCTTTCCCAAGATATTTCAGAGTCCTTTGCAGAGGCGTTTAACTCATATGTTTCAGCGATGATCTCGGAAATCACCAAGGGCAAATACACCCGGGTGCTGGTCAACGACAGGATCCAAATTAAAGTTGAAGACAAGGAACTCGACCAATTTGTCGATGTAAGCAGCCTCTCCGGAGGCACCATTGACCAGCTCTATTTCTGTGTGAGGTTTGCAATCATGGACCTTATCATCAAGGACAAGCAAATCCCTGTGTTTTTGGATGACTGCATGCTCCAATACGACGATGCCAGGCTAGGCAATATTTTGAACTTGATATGCGAAAAAGCAAAAGACAGGCAAATTATCCTGTTCTCTTGCAGAAACGCCGAGAGGCTTTTGCTTGACAGCAAGGGCTATCCGTATAACTTCGTAAACCTGTCCTCGCCCCAGTTGGTCACAGCGCAATGAGCCAGATTGTCTGCGGCATGTCAGGCGGAGTTGACTCCTCTGTAGCCGCTTTTTTGCTAAAAGAGCAGGGCCATGATGTCATTGGGGCATTTATGCGCAATTGGGACGAGGAAGGGTGCCCTGCAGCCCAGGATTATGAAGATGCCAAGAGCGTTTGTATAAAACTTGGCATACCTTTATACTCCGTTGATTTCACCAAAGAGTACAAAGAACGTGTATTTAGCTATTTTCTTGAAGAATATGGAAAAAACAGGACACCAAATCCCGATATACTCTGCAACAGCGAGATAAAATTCAAGTGTTTCCATGACTACGCTTCGAATGCTCTTGGCGCAGAGTTTATAGCGACTGGCCACTATGCAAAGATTGACAAAACCGGATCCAAAGCCCGCCTTCTAAAAGCGAAAGACACATCCAAAGACCAGACATATTTCCTTTCCTATTTGAGCCAAGAACAACTTGCCCGGTCATTGTTCCCCCTTGGGGACATGCTTAAAACTGAGGTCCGGCAGATCGCTGACAAGCTTAGTTTGGCCACAGCCGGAAAAAAAGACTCTACAGGGATTTGCTTTATTGGAGAGCGGAATTTCAGGGAATTTTTAATGAACTATTTCCCGGCGACCCCTGGGGACATCGTAGACATTTCGTCTGGTAGAATACTTGGTAAACATATTGGTCTGGTGTATTATACGATTGCGCAAAGGAAAGGCCTTGGAATTGGCGGAATTGGCAACGGGCAGCCATGGTTTGTCTGCAACAAAGACCCTGGCAAAAATACCCTTTTCGTTGCCCAGGGGCCAGACCATCCAGCTTTGTTCAGTTCCGGATTCGCATCAGAATCATCCAGCTTTATTGCAGGCGCTCCTTTACAAAAAAGCTTTAGCGCAAACGTCAAGTACCGCTACATGCAGAAGGAAGTGCCTGCAGACATTAAAACCGGCAAATCCGGTGATCTGGCAGTCACGTTCCAAACAAGGCAAAAAGGGCTCGCACCCGGCCAGTATGGAGTCTTCTACGTGGATGACGAGTGTATCGGAGGCGCGCAAATTGACAACATACTTAACTAGATTTTAGAAAATTAGGTGGCAAACATGGCAAAAAAATATCTGCTGGCTCTGTTGCTTATGGGGATTTACGCCATAACGAGCATGTCCTGCAAGCCGTTCGTCGAACACTCGAAAGCTGCTAGCGACATAGCGAATTCATGGGTTTTAGATAGTGTATATTTGGACACAAAAGCCATAGAGGCCAACTCTGATTCTTTGGCTTTGGGGCCAAGCCACACAGGGAGGTTTTCAAGCGTCAAACTGGTAATACATAACAACAATTCAGGCAGTTTCTTAATTTCCAAAGTTGGGATTAATGAGGATGGCACTGCTAATGAAGAGCAAATAGAGACATCAACAATAAGCTTCACATTATCTAATGTGGGCGAAGGATCTTTTACAATGAACGTGGAAGGCTCCCCTGTCAGCTACAAATTCTCAGTTGACAAACCTGCCTCGTTGATGCATTTATACAGGTATGCAAGCGACGGCGGCGAGTACCATTTTTATTACCGCAAAGAAGGCGTAGTCTAAAAAATGCCAAATAATGATCCATGTGGTAGTTTCAATATTGAAATGAGCCGCTACAACCTCTAAAGTCCAAAAACTGGCTTCTTGCCGCTGCTTAGCTGCAAGAGAGCCAGTTTTTCGCTTTGCACTGTTTAAACTAAAAGCCAGATTATGGCGGTGCTAAAAGATGCGGGATCTACATCCACAGCTTCTCGAGGAACAGCCGGCTCCTTTGTGGTTTTTTGGGTTCAACCTTCGGCTAGCCCCTTTTCTTCCTCTTTAGAACGCTCCTCACCTAAACTCATTGTTTTAGCAGCAGCTTTGCGCAGGTCATCTCATAAAAATCGCTCGATATGGACGCCCACTTGCCATCAATGTCCCAGACTGGGCTGTCGAGCGACACCTGCACACTAGCCGTATCCGGCATAAACGATATTTTTTTTGTTATGATATCCTCATTTTCTAGAAGCTCTTTGGCAATCTTAAGCAGCTCATGCTGGTTAGAAGCATTGTTTACCCACATTGGCCAACCGCTCTCTTTTGTGAGGCTGTTGAGTTCATCCCTATACAAAGACCCTGCCATTGGAGTTATGAAACTCAATTCCAAACCTGTAATGCCATCTCTTGCTTTGATGCTTTTTTTGTATATTTTGTGGGTCTTTCCTGAAAACCTCTGGTCAATAAGCGCAAATACTTGGTTTTGCTCCATTTGGTCTTTGCCAGCATTTAGCTGCACCTGTTTTGGGGCTTCTCTTGTTGCTATCCTCAGCTGCAAACCAGTCATGCCGCTAAAAGCAGCTTGGATGGCTAGGGCATCTTTTGGAAGCTGTCCAACTGTGGCTTGGAAATAGCCCTCAGTCCTGAAATATGACACTTTTGTCCCTGCGTGGTTTTCGATAAGCCGGTTTATGAGCACTTCTGCGGCAGCAGGGTTGCATTCAGCATTGATTTGCGTCTTCCATTTGCTTTCCTGCTCAAATGCGGCAATTTCTTCACTATATGCCTTTTGGGCAGCCAAAGGAAAGTTGAAGCTCAACAAAGCGATTTTTTCATCATGGCGGGCGCCTTTCTTGTAAAGCCCGCTGTCTGCTGGAAAATAGTTGTCCACCAGGGCAAGCATGGCATTCACTTCCATAGCCTCTTCCGGCGCTTCCAAGGAATCAGGGTCTACAGCGTGGAACACAAATGGCCGTTTGATCTCTGTCTCAAAGTAATTGCCTGTATTTATCAACCCGCGAAAAGCCTGAAGCTCGTCATTGCCGCTATCTATCCCGTATGCCTGTCTAGGCCATCTGCCATAGCATACATAAAACAAATCTTCCAATACAAACGCCTTGTTTGTCCCATATGAGCTTAATACAAATTCCCAGAGGCTTTTGGAAACATCATTTCCGTTTGTGTTTTCCCATGGCACGCATTTATCTGGTTTCTGGGCTCGCCTGTCATCTTGTTTCCTCTTGTTGCGCACTACAAGATCAAAAACCTCGCCATTTTTGGGTATGTAAACATCGCCATTAAACTCTTTTTGGAATGCCAAGCCCAAAGAGTTCACCACATCTTCCCCGCCATGATTGAAAAAGACTTGCCTTGCCCCCAGTTGCTGTGCAAGAGAAAGGATTTCCAACTTGTCGGCATGGGCTGACAGGCCAAACATGCCTATATCGCATTTTACAGGCACTGTCCTGTCCCCCAGTTTCAACACTAAATCGCTTGCGCTATCAGGCGCATTAGCGACATCCATCAATTGCCTGCCCGGAGACTCCTCGTCTTGGTATCCGGTCAAAGCGATAGCGTTATTCTCGCCCCCTGCAAGCTTTTCGGCGTAAAATTGGCTCGGGCCGCCATTAAGCATGCCAGAGCTTGAAATAATCACGAGAGGGTCTTTGCTGGCAACAATCTGTTCGCGCAGCGCCCTGTCGCGGTTTACTGAAACCACGTTGTCGTTGTAGAAAATGTCCCTTCCACGAAGGATCCGCTTTCCATATTGGGTCCGCAAGTAATTTGGGTTGCGGGCAAAAGCCAAACATACATCGTTGACCATGCCATCGACGAAGACCCGCAGATTTTTGGGGAGCTGCTTTCGGTTGATAGCCCTATGTATCAACAATATAATTTCTTGGGATCTGCCGAGGGCAAAAGCAGGAATAAGCAATTTGCCCCCGTTTGAAATTGTGGAGGCAATTTTTGATACCAGCCGGTCTTCCTCTACAGCCCTATTGGAGTGGAGCCTGTCTCCGTAGGTAGACTCAAAGACAGCCACATCAGGCATCAGCTTCGGAAAGGTCGCGCCCTCCACAGTCTGCTGGCGGGCGACAGAGAAATCCCCGCTGTAGAAAAAGCTGCCTTCATCGCCTGCAATAAAAATCCCGACAGCGCCTGCTATATGGCCTGCGCCATAAAATGTGACTTGGATATTGCTGCCTTCAATAGGCGCAAACGTGTGCACGGGAGAATAGCAAACAATACTGTCCAACATAGCCTCCACGTGGATTTCGGCGTACATTGGAATTTCAAGCTCCCTTTGGTCCATTATTTTCAAGCTGTCATAGAGCAATATTCGAATCAGGTCTTTTGTCGCATGTGTCATGTATATCTTTACATCGGGGAACTCCCTTGACAACACGGGAAGGGCGCCTGAGTGGTCCATATGGGCATGGCTAAGCAATATGCAATCCACTTTGTCAAAATCATGGATAATTGACAAATCAGGAAGCATATCGCCTGCCATGCGCACTCCACAGTCAAGTGCGATATTCATGCCGTCAAGCTGGAGCATTAGAAAGCTTGCGCCTATCTCAGACGCGCCACCGCCAAATGATAATTTCATATTAGTTCTTTGCCTTTCGCTAATAAAATTGCTGCCTTGCAGCCTAATAATGATAGCACTAACACTAAGCTTGGCCAAGGGCTTGGGGATGTTAAAGTACCTGCCACATAAAGAGTGAATTCTTGCACGCTAAAAAAATGCAATATTTTTTAGCGTCGCCTACTTTAAGACATATATTTACTAATAAAGAAATATATGGTCAAAATATTTAGGCAGTGCATATCTTGAGTGTCCAGATTAATCTGCTAGGAAGGGGGAAAGTTGGGTCACTTTTTTTGGTAAGCGACTAGAAATTAAGGAGAAAAAATATGTTCAAAAAGTTGTCACTTAGAAATTTTCAGCCATGCTTTTGGTTGTTTTCACAGTGATGTCTGTAGCCACCGCCAGCCTTTGCAGCTTCTAGGACAGGATTGATACCACATAGTGCCGTTTATGGTAATTACTTGATTGAGACGGAACTGAACCACCACCGCCTGGAAGGCGGTGGGTTCAGGTGTTGCGGCTGGAAGCCGCCTAAAGCACCTTAGAGCTCGTCGATGCCGAAATTGTCTTGTTTCAGGTT